>Ga0210049_1000061_pt1 | contig 67738 bp, 58 predicted proteins | sample CryGeyCG2014_300_2_FD_183964 | JGI IMG/M metagenome (GOLD analysis project Ga0210049, IMG submission 183964) | Groundwater microbial communities from aquifer - Crystal Geyser CG06_land_8/20/14_3.00 (SPAdes) (version 2) | ecosystem: Environmental > Aquatic > Deep subsurface > Groundwater | place... | reverse complement strand
TTTATCTTCCTTCGCGTCCTATAATAATTTTTATGGTTTTCAATATGATGCTGAAATCCAGAACGAAAGAGCGGTTTTTAAGATAAAAAAGGTCATATTGCAATTTTTCGGTTGTGTCTTCAATGGAGGCGCCGTATTCAAAATTAATCTGCGCCCAGCCGGTCAGACCCGGTTTGACTAAGTGTCTTATTTGATAAAATGGGATTTGCCGCTGGAGATTTACTCCGAAAACAAATTCCGGCCGCTCCGGCCTGGGCCCGACAAAAGACATATCGCCGCGCAGAACGTTATATAATTGCGGCAGCTCATCAAGCCTGGAGGCTCTTAAAAATTTCCCGATTTTTGTCACCCGCGGATCATTGACCTGCGCCCACTGGGCGCCGTTTTTTTCCGCTGCGTCGATCATTGAGCGGAATTTATAAACATTGAAAATCTGGCTGTTTTCGCCGACCCTTTTTTGTTTATAGAAAGCCGGGCCCGGCGTATCAAGTTTTATGGCCAGAATTATAAAAGGATAAAACGGTAATGAAACAATTCCCATCGCCAGGGCGTACAAAATATCGAGCACTCTTTTAATTGTTTCGTACAAATTTTTCTTTTCTATCATCAGATTTTCAAGAAACCAGACTTCTTCGATGGCGGAAATCGGCACCTTGCCGGTGATTTTTTCATAAAAAGTGGGCAGATCGTATAAAGTTATGTTTAAAGGAAGGCAGTGGTATAGATTTCTGACCAAATTGACGTCTTTGTGAGGGTCAATGGCGGTCACAACCGTTTGAATTCTGTCTTTAACAATGCGTTCAATCAGATCAAAAATCAATTCAATGTCTTTAGGCAGAACGGTTGTTTTTATTTTAAAGCCAAACTGGGGATTTGTTTCAATATATTTTATCAAATCTTTAGTTTCTTTAGTTTCTCCAATAATCATTATATTATCCAAAAGGGTATCTGAAATTAAGAGACGGTTATAAATTTGTCGCCAGATAATGAATAGGCCTGCAAAAACAGCGATATTTAAAAAGAGGACCGTTTTTGGGGTTATGCCAAAATAAGGAATAAAATAAAAAAACGCAACCGATATGGCAACGTTTATTAGGAGAGCCCTGAATAGAGTTGTAAAAAAATTTAGGTTATTTCTGGCGATATTTAAATCATAGAGCCCGATTATATAAAAAATCACCAGCCACACCAAATAGATTATTGAAAAAGGGAGGAAATGCTGGCTTGCAAAAGTCGGTCTTAAATAATCCGGGTTGAATCCGGAGCGCAAATAAAGAGAAAACCACAATGACAAATAGAGGACCAGTACGTCCCCTCCCAATAGCAAAACTTTTTTTATTTTTGCGGCTAAAGTGCCCATCCCAGGTAGTAGAAATTCGACAATTTTTAATTAATTCGCTGCCAGCCCCGTAGTAGGATTTCGACAGGAGCAAAGCTTTTTATCCCGTAGGGAATCGAAATTTCACTACGGGGCCAGGCAGCAGTCGAATTTTTCAGGTAGTAGAAATTCGACTCGTTTTTTTTCTGTGCCTTCGGCACAAGTCGAATTTTCACTACCTGATTTTCACTACCTGGCATATTTTCAGTTAATTCATTTTAACATTTTTTCTTATTTTTGCAAGGCTGGATGTTTTCTCGAACCTTTGACTATTCAGAATGGAAGACATATAATTGAAATAACTTAAATGAAAAAAATATTGATAAAAATTTTTTTTGTTTCAGCCGTTTTTTTTATCTTATCTTCTTTTGCTAAAGCAGATACGCTTGGCGAGCATACGCCTTTTTTTGTTGACAGCTCTTATGATTCATTAGATCGTAGCGCTCTTGTTGCGACTTTGCAGGAAGTAAGCGCCAGAGCATATTTTTATGCAGAAGATGATTGGTGGAATAGTTTGAGTTCGCAAGATAGCGCCAAATCAGCCATCCATTTATTAGCAGCCGAATTTGATCAAAAGATATATCCTAAGCTGATTCAGGTCTATGGTTCGTTGTGGGAGCCGGGTATTGACAATGATTATAAAGTCACAATTTTAATTTCCAGAATTAAAGAAGGCGCCGGCGGCTATTTTAATTCTGCAGATGAATATCAAAGAAACAGTGTCCCCACTTCAAACGAGCGGGAGATGATTTATCTAAATTCTTCATACTTTGATACTTTGAGGGCGAAGAGCTTCTTGGCGCATGAATTTCAGCATCTAATTACTTTTTATCAGAAGGATAAGCTGCGCGGCGTTGCGGATGAAGTTTGGTTGAACGAGGCAAGATCCGAATATGCATCAACTTTGGTAGGGTATGACGATGTATTTGTGGGCAGCAATTTGGAAAAAAGAATTTTGGATTTTTATAAAGACCCTTCCGATTCGCTGACCGAATGGACGAACGTCCCGATAGACTACGGCTCAGCTAATCTTTTTATGCAGTATTTAGTTAGCCATTTTGGAAATCAGATTTTAACAAAAATGGTTCAAAACCCGTATGCGGGCATAGCCAGCATCAACGAAGCACTCAAGCAGCTGGGATTTAAAGAAACGCTCTCGGATATCTTTTTTGATTGGACAGCTGCTAATTATTTGAACGATTGTAAAATTGAAGGACAGAAATACTGCTATTTAAACAATATATTAAACGAAAAACTAAAAGTATCTCCTACGGTTTCTCAGCTTCTTTCAAGCACGGGCATTTCTTCGATTAGTTGGACGGATTTTGTCAAAGATTGGAGCGGCCACTGGTATAAATTTAGCGGCGGCAACGCCAATTTAAAGCTCAGTTTTAAACAAGCTCCGAGCACCACTTTCAAAGCGGCGTATATCATTCAAAAAATAAATGGTTCGGCTGAAATTAAATTTATTAATCTTGACGCCAGCGGCCAAGGAACCGATCTGGTTGAAAATTTCGGCACTGATGTTTCTTCGGTAACTTTAGTTCCTGTCAGCGTAACGAATACTTCGGGGTTTGGAATTTCCGAGCCATTTCGCCAATTTTCTTATCAGGTAAACCTGACCACAGAAGCAGTTATGCCTTCTCTGCCCTCGTCCGTGCCTTCAAGTGTATCTCCGAATTATCCGGACGGCTCACTCATCCGCGCCAAAGGGGATTATAAAGTTTATGTTTTGAGCGGCGGCTACAAGCGCTGGATTCAAAATAGCGAAATTTTCAAATTTTATCCTCATTTTGGCTGGCAGGCGGTGATTGAGGCGACACCAGAGGAACGCGATTGGTATCGTGACGATTGGCTAGTAAGAGCCGATGGCGACCTGCGCGTTTATGAAATTAATGGCGACGGGACAAAACACTGGCTCAACATGACAGCCGAAGAATTTTCGCAAACGGGCCGAATCTGGGATATGGTTTATATTATCAACAATTCGGAAAGAGATTTTTACAAGACAGGGGCGGACGTGATGTTTAGATAATCCTTAAGGCCGAAAAGATAGAGTGCCGAAAAGATAGAGTCAAGAAGTAAATCTATCGGGTTAGGCCACGATCGTGGCCTAACCCGATAGATAGACTCCAAATTAGAAACTAAAATTTAAACGATGAGCGATTTAAATTCCACAAAACAGAAAATTTTATTATTGATTTTCGGCGGTTTAAGTTTGTCGCTGACCCGTTCGCCAGGTCAATATTACAAGATTTTGGGCAAGATGATAAAGGGATGGAAACAGATAAAAGAGACTGAATTAAAAAAAGAGATAAGACAACTCTATTATTCCAAGCTTGTGAAAACAAAAAATAATTCTGATGGCACATTAACCTTGCTTCTGACGGAGAAGGGAAGGCAGAAAGCCTTAAAATATAATTTCGACATGATGAAAATTACTCCCCATGTTTGGGATGGTAAATGGCGGATGGTTGTATTCGATGTCCCCGAGGAACGCAGAGATGCCAGAGATTCGCTTAGGGCAAAACTTAAAAATTTAGGTTTTTATGAATTACAAAAAAGCGTTTTTGTCCATCCTTTTAATTGCAAAAACGAAATTGATTTTATTATAGAATTGTTTGAATTGCGGCGGCACGTTCGTTATGGAGTTTTAGATTATATTGACAATGATTTGCATTTAAGAAAAATCTTTCAAAATTTGATTTAAGGTATTTGATTTGAAAAGGGAAGATTCAAGAAATAAAATGTTGTTGGTTAGACTACGATCGTGTATTAACCAGAAAAATTTTTTAAGAAATATTATTGTTAATAAATTTTATTGTTGTTTTTTGATTTAAGAAATTAATGAGAATATGAAACAAAAATTAAATTGTCGAGAAATTGACAAACCAGCCGCGCTGATTTATTATGGGGTATAATTTATGGAAGGATTAATAAGGAGTTAGGTTTTTAACAAAATAGCAAAAAAGGAGGAAAAAAATATGGCAAAAGTATTAGTGATTGGATGCGGAAATGTAGGAAGCGTGGGGCTTCATAAAATGGCGCAAATGCCGGAGGTTTTTTCGGAAATTCACGTAGTTAACAGGACTAAAGAAAAAGCTGAAAAGGTTAAGGCGTCGGTTTATAAGAAATCCCGCGGAAAAGTCGTTCTCAATATTCATCAACGCAATGTAGGTATATTTGAGGAAATGAAGTGGCTTCTGAAAGCACGAAAACCTGACTTATTGATTCATTGGGGTCATCCTTATGATAATTTAACCATTATGGAAGCATGTCTTGATTGTGGTATACCTTATATAGACACGGCGTGTTATGAAGAACGAGAGAGGTGCGGTTTTTCTCATAAGTTGCAGTGGGCAAAAAATAAGGATTTTCAAAGGAAGAAGCTGCTGGCTTTGCTTGGGTGCGGTTTTGACCCAGGAGTGACAAATGTTTTTTCCGCCTATGCGAGAGATTATCTTTTTGATAAGGTATATACGATTGATATTTTGGATTGCAATGGCGGGACTAAGGATCTAAGAATAAAATTTGCTCCAAATTTTGATCCGGAATTGAATCTTCGGGAACTTATTTTGCCCGTAAAATTCTGGCGAAAGGGGGAGTGGCAGGAACGAGGCAGGATTTTTGATGACGACGCGATTTATTTTAATTTCGATTTTCCGGAAACGGGAGAATTCAGCCCTTATCTGATGTACCACGAAGAAATAGAGAGCATTATTAAGAACATGCCGGACTTAAAACGCATCAGGTTTTGGATGACGTTTTCCAAAGAATATCTCACATATTTGCGCGTTCTTTATAATGTTGGCCTGACAAGGATTGACCCGGTTATGTATGAGGGAAAACCAGTAATTCCGGTTAAATTCCTTGAGGAACTTTTGCCCAAAGGTGATGATTTTAACGCGAGTTACGTTGGGAAGATCTGTATCGGTTGCATCATTTCCGGCATCAAAGACGGAAAGAAAAAAATTATTTTTATCTATAACGTCTACGACCACCAGAAAGCCTTTCGGGAAACCGGTGGCAATGCAATCGGTTATACAACAGCAGTTCCGACAGTCGTCGCCGCGAAATTAATCATAGAAGGCAAATGGGGGAAAGGCGTGTTCGGAGTTAAAAACACCGAAGATCCAGCGTTTGATTCCAAGGTTTTCCTGGAGGAGTTGGCGAGATTAGGGCTTCCCTGGAAAGTTAAAAAACTGAAGGAAGTTCCGGAATTTCTTCAAAAAGATTTTTAAAATACGGCGCCAAAAGGATAGAATCCTTTTGGCGTTTTTTCTTTTTGCGATTATAATCAATACGTATGGCAAAAAAAGTTTTTATAGAACCTTGGATTGATAAAACAGGCTGGAAGGCCGGAGATTTTGGCGATATTCAAACGCCCTGTTATGTGGTTGACAAAAACCGTTTGGAAAAAAATTTAAAGATTCTGGCAAAAGTTCAAAAGGATACCGGCTGCAAGATTTTGATAGCACTGAAAGGCTTTGCCATGTTTTCGGTATTTGGGATAATCAGAAAATATTTGTGCGGCGTGGCGGCCAGTTCGCTCAATGAAACGAGGCTTGGTTTTGAAGAATTCAAAAAAGAAGTCCATGTTTTTTCGCCGGCCTACACAGAGAAAGATTTTGCCGGCATAATGCGATACGCAGACCATATTGTGTTTAATTCTTTTTCGCAGTGGAAAAAATATCGCAGGCGGGTGCTTCACAAAAAAATTTCATGTGGCATCAGAGTCAATCCGGAACACAGCGAAGTAAAAATTTCGTTTTATGACCCCTGCGGCTCTCTTTCTCGCCTCGGAGTAACAATGGAAAATTTTGAACCCAAAAATTTAAAAGGTATTGAAGGTTTACATTTTCATTGTCTCTGCGAAAATAACGCAGATGCCTTGGGCCGAACGCTTAAGGTCTTTGAAAAAAAGTTCGGAGAATTTCTTCCTCAAATGAAATGGGTAAACTTTGGCGGAGGCCATCATATAACTCGTAAAAATTATGACATCAAGCTACTTTGCCAAATTATTAAAGATTTTAAAAAGAGATATCCCCATTTGCAAATTTATTTGGAACCCGGCGAGGCAATAGCATTAAACGCAGGCGTGCTTGTGGCGCGAGTCATAGATATTTTTAAAAATAAGATGAATATTGCGATTCTTGATGTTTCGGCTGCCTGCCATATGCCCGATGTGCTCGAGATGCCTTATTGGCCTCAAATACTGGGAGCGGGAAAGCGCAATCAATATCCGTATGTCTACCGCCTTGGCGGCCCAAGCTGTCTGGCAGGCGATATAATAGGCGATTATTCTTCCCCAAAACCTTTAACAATTGGATCAAAATTGATTTTTTTTAACATGGTAATCTATACGATGGTCAAAAATACCACTTTTAACGGTATGCAATTGCCGTCTATCGCTTTAAGAGATAAAATGGGGAAAATCAAGGTTATTAAAAAATTTGGATACAAAGATTTTAAAAACAGGCTTTCTTGATCATTAATAAAAAAATGGCTATTAGCGGAAAATTAAATATTCAGGAGAATGTTATTTTGGCCAATTACACGACTTTTAGGATTGGCGGGCCGGCGAAATATTTTGTTGAAGTAAATAGCGTACAAGAAATAAAAGACGCGATTTTATGGGCCCGCCGCCGCTCGCCAGGGGCGAGCTATGGCGGGCAAGCAAAACAAAATCCGTCAGCTGGCGGATTGCGTTATTTTATTTTGGGCGGAGGAAGCAATCTGTTGGTGAGCGATGAGGGATTTAAGGGGCTGGTAATAAAAATGCAAAATGCAAATATCAAAATGCAAAGTGACAATGTAAAATGTAAAATTACCGCAGAAGCAGGAGCACCGTTTGTCAAAATTATTTTGGAGACGACAAAAGCTGGATATTCTGGCGCGGAATGGGGATTCGGGATTCCCGGCACGATCGGCGGCGCGATTTGCGGTAATGCCCATCGGTTGGGGCAGAGCATTGCGCCGATAGTTGAAAGCGTGGAAATTTTGGATTCAAGTTTGGAAAACAAAATCTTGCAAAACAACGAATGCGGCTTTGATTATGGCAAGAGCCGTTTTAAAAAAACCGGCGAAATAATTCTTTCGGCAAATTTAATTTTTAAAAAGCAGGAGCAAAAAATAATTGACGAAGTTTTGGAGCAGGCAAAAGCAGTTATTCGTCGCCACCCGCCTTTTCCCTCGGCTGGCTGCGCATTTAAAAATTATGAGTTAAAAGACAAAGAGGATGCGTTGCTTAAAAATCATCCGGAACTGAAATCGCGCGTGCGCAAGGGGAAAATCGGCGTCGGATTTTTGATAGACCAATGTGGCCTAAAAGGAAAACAAATCGGTGGCGCGAAAATTTGGGAAGGTCACGCAAATTATATCGTCAATGTCGGAGGTGCAAAAGCATCCGATATTATTGAGCTGATAAATCTCTGCAAGAAATCCGTAAAGGAAAAATTTGGGATTAAACTGGAAGAAGAAATAAGATATTTGGGATTTTGATTGTTACAAATTAAGAGATTGCTACGTATATATTTTTTAGCAATTGCGTAGCAATTTTTTTATCCACACATTTTTTAAATTTTCTATTGCATTTTTTAAAATAAAATTATATTATTAAAATAGAAATAAAAAAATAAAAAGTGGAAAACTTTTATTGAAAAAAAATTTATGCCAGGTAGTGAAAATTTGATTGTTGATAACTTTTTATATTTTGATTTTATAAAATATCTGGTATATTAAAAATAGAAATTTGTATGACGGTTCTAAATTCAAAAAAATTTAAAATTAATCAAATTTCTACTACCTGGTATGAAGTTTATTATAAGAAGTAGTGATGTGAAAATTTCAGAAGACCTGAAAGATTATACAGAAAAAAGAATTGCAAAATTAGAGAAATTCTTAGAAAACGTTGATCCTGATCTGATTGAAGTTTTGGTAGAATTTGCAAGAGTAGTTGGCGGGCAAAAGCAGGGAGAAATTTTTGAAGCGCATATAAATTTAAAAATTCCGGGAAAATTTTTCCGTAGCGAGGTTAAAAACGAGAACCTTTTTTCTTTAATTGATGACGCAAAAGAAGAATTGGAGGAAGAAATAAGAAAATTTAAGACAAAAAAGGAAACATTATTCAGGAGGGGAGCCAGAAGTATAAAAAAGCTTTACGGTATATCGCCGCTGGCGAGATTTAGAAAAAACAAATAGCGACACCGATACGCAGATTTTACACGGATGACCCGGAAAAAAATTATCCGTGTGAGCGCGTCCGGGTAATGTTTGCCATAGGCAAACTTTGCGCTTTCCGGATACAATGATTGCTCAAAAATTATTTTTTACCAAAGGAGTCGGCGTTCATAAAGAACATTTGACGTCTTTTGAGATGGCTTTGCGTGATGCAGGAGTGGCGCCTTTTAATTTAGTTAACGTTTCAAGCATTTTTCCACCGGGTTGCAAACGAATTTCAAAAGAAGAAGGTTTAAAAATTTTAACACCTGGCCAAATCGTCTATTGGGTTGTAAGTCGTAATTCAACGAATGAACCAAATAGGCTAATCGCGTCTTCTGTTGGATGTGCGATGCCGGCTGACTCTGCTCAATATGGCTATCTTTCTGAACATCATTCTTTTGGAGAGACCGATTCAAAGGCGGGCGAATATGCCGAAGATTTGGCCGCTTCGATGCTAGCCACTACTCTTGGTATTGAGTTTGACTCTGATATTGCCTGGGATGAACGAGAACAGATTTATAAAATGAGCGGTAAAATTGTCCGGACAACAAATATTACCCAGTCGGCCATTGGCAATAAAGACGGTTTGTGGACGACAGTGGTTACGGCCGCAGTTTTTTGCGACATGAGGTTCGCTACCGAAGCGCTGATTAATGGACAAGTCTATCAAGCGCCGGTTTCCTCGGCTGATAATTCCCAACCGACCAATGGCGTGTCGAGTAACGGTGATAAGCAATCAAAATAATTTAAGAAAAAATTATCAGATAAAAATTTTTAAGGGGCGGGGAGACCCGCCTCTTATATAAAAGGCTTTGTCGAAATTTCCGAGCCATGAGGCTATGGAAATTTCGTTACAAAACCTTTACCCCGTTAGATAGACGGCGTAGCCGCATCTAACAGGGTGAATAAATTTTAATTACATTGGCATGAAGAAAGATTTTCTGAAACAAAAAACAAAACCAATTGAAATAAAAAAGCAGCTAGTTTCCGATTTAGTTGAGAATTTGGCGCTGACGGGATTTCAAGGAAAGAAGCTTGGCGAAATTACAAAAATCTGGCGCGAAATGATTAAAGAAAAAGAAATCACGATTTGGCTTGGAATTTCGGGCGCGATTATCCCTGCAGGAATGAGGAAAGTAATCTCATTTTTGGTTAAAAACAGATTTGTTGATGCGATCGTTTCAACCGGCGCCCAAATGTTCCACGAAACGTTTGAAACATTAGGCCGCGAGCATTTTATTGGCGAGGCAGTAATGAATGATTACGAGCTTTTTCAAGAGGGAGTAGTACGCATCTATGATGTCCTGGCAGAAGAAATGGATTTGCTGACAGGAGAATTTTTTATAAAAAGAATGGCGGCACAGTATCTAAAAAGCGGGCAGGTTTACTCTTCAAGGGAAATTACAGCATTAATGGGCAGGGAATTGTCAAAAATTTCAAAAAACCAAGATTCGATTTTGATTAACGCTTATAAGCAGGGAGTGCCGGTTTTTATTCCTTCATTTGGCGACAGCTACATCGGTATTGCCATCTGGTACAGCGCGATGAAAAATAATAAAACTTTTATTGTTGATACGATAAAAGATTTGTCAGAATCAGCATATTTGACTTTGAATTCAAAAAAGACGGGTGTTATTTATCTTGGCGGCGGTGTGCCAAAAAATTATATTCAGCAGACAGCGGAAATCACACCGAATCTGGCAGACCCAGATTATGTTAAAAGCGATGTGCCGATTCACGAAAAAGAAGGTTATCGCAAGCCGCATTCCTATGCTATTCAGATAACTACCGATGCGCCGCACTGGGGAGGATTGTCAGGCTGCACATTTGAAGAAGCGCAGTCGTGGGGAAAAGTTTCGCGCGGCGCCAAAAAAGTGCAGTGTTTTGCCGATATCACTATCGCTTTGCCATTTGTCGCGCAGACTCTTTTTGAGAAATCTTTATCCGACGCCAAAAAGCGCAAAAAACCGGTGTTTGACTGGAGCGAGACACCAGTTAGGGTTAGCTACTAAATAAAAACTTGTTAATAAAAAACTTCCTAATCGTCGAAATAATTCTTTGTACGCGTATAAATCAATGAAGATTATTAAAGATATTCAAAGCAATGCACAACAAATTCAGAAGACAATTTCTAAATACGGTCATTTAGCTCAGCATCATTTTCATTTCTACCTGAATTATAGCCGCAAAAATGAAAAGAATGTCTTTTTTGAATGGGATGGAAATCAGGGACTCTTTGCTTATCAGCGAGATAATATTTGGCGAGTGCTTACCGATCCGATTGCTCTTCAGCGTTCAAAGAAAAAAATAATTTTTGAGTTTTTCGACTGGACTTTTACACATAGAAACATTAAAAAAATAATCTTGGAAGATATGACGGAGGATTTCTGGAAAGAAATTGTTGAAGCAGTTAAGTCTTCTAAATTCAGAGCGGTTAAACCCAGTTATGTCCTTCTTTGGCCATTGATTGATTTGGAAGATTGGAGCGAAAAATTAGAGGGGAAAAAATGGAAAAGACTGCGTAATATGAGAAATAAATTCTTTAAAGAGAATCAGGTACAGATTAAAGAATCTTATCAGATAAAAAAAGAGGATTTGACACAATTAGTTTTTAAATGGGAGAAGCAGCGCGGAAGCACTGATAAGGTTCATTCGTTGCAATATCTAAGATTTATCAATAACGATTTTCAAGGTTGTGACTTGGTTAGAATTATGTTGGTAAATAATCGACCGGTTTCGATTAATGCCGGCTGGAATATCCCCAACAGTCGAGATTATTATTCTTGCATTGGTTTATATGATTATAGTTATCGAAATATCGGTGAAGTTTCTTATTTAGATGAGTTAACAGAATTAAAGAGAAGGAATTATCAGCTGGTTGATTTTGGCGGGAGCGAAGAAAAATTATTGGCTTTTAAAATGAAATTCCATCCAGCAGCGATTTATAAAACCTACACTTTTTCTGTATTCAGAAAGTGAAATTATTGGACATATAATTTTTGTATTATTAAAAGATATGACCGATAAAAAGATTATCAGAAAAATTATTAAAGACTTAGAAGAGAACATTTATTGTAGATTGAGACCATCAAAAATAGAAGGTGTGGGCGTATTTGCTGTCAGGGATATTCCAGAGGGCACTAATATCTTCAAGCTTACAAGAAAAACAAAGTTTATTGCCGTTAATCCAAAATTAGTTTTTGAAAATCAAAAAATTAATAAAGAAATTAAAAAAATGGTGAAGGATTTTTATGTTATCACGAAGAGGAAGCTTTATTTGCCAAATTTTAGCTTGAATGAAATTGATATTAGTTTTTTTCTGAACCGTTCCGATAATCCAAATGTAATAGATAAAGACGGGGAAGAATTTTTTGCTTTAAGAGATATCAAAAAAGGAGAAGAATTAACAGTAGATTATGGTAATTATTCCAACGGTTTTCAGTAAATCCGAGGTTTCCCAAAAAAAATAAAATCAAAGCCCAAAATAGTTCAGATGAACAACAACACAGAGTTTCATCAAAAAAAATTTTTATTTGTTTCTTGGATGAGCCTAAGCGGTGATTTGGCTTGGAAAATAAGAAAAGAAGGACATGACGTGAAGATACATGTAGAAGATAAGTTTGATGCCGATGTTTATGATGGTTTGCTTGATAAAGTTGACAAATGGGAAAATTTTATTGATTGGGCGGACATCGTTGTCTTTGATGATACAGGGTTTGGGCAGATTGCCGAGAAATTAAGAAAAGCCGGTAAATTAGTTGTTGGCGGTTCAGTTTATACTGATAAAACTGAAGAAGATCGCGAGTTTGGTCAAGAGGAAATGAAAAAAGCTGGAATGAACATTTTACCCTATCATAATTTTAATAATTTTGATTCAGCGATAGATTTTTTAAAGAATAATCCCGGCCGATATGTTTTCAAACCCAATAAGGTAACCGGAGACGAAAAAAACATTTTATTTATAGGTGAAGAAGAGGACGGAAAAGACATTATAGAAATAATGGAACACAACAAAAAATTGTGGCTAAAAAAAATGGATGGTTTTCAGCTGCAAAAATTTGTAGCAGGAGTAGAGGTGGCAATCGGCGGTTTTTTTAATGGTAAAAATTTTATTCGTCCTTTGAATATAAATTTTGAGCATAAAAAATTATTTCCTGGCGATCAAGGTCCTTTTACTGGAGAAATGGGGACACTGATGTATTGGAATTATGCCAGCATTATTTTTGACAACACTTTAGCAAAAATGGAAAAAGTTATATCCAAAAATAATTATATCGGCTATTTTGATATTAATTGCATTGTTAATGGTCGTGGGATTTATCCTTTGGAAATTACCGCCCGCTTTGGTTACCCCACAATTAGTGTTCAGTTGGAAGGCATTACTGAATCAATAGGTGAATTTTTGTTGAATCTTGCCCATGGTAAAGATTTAGAAATCAAGACAAAGAAGGGATTCCAAATTGGTGTTGTGCTGGCAGTCCCCCCATTCCCTTTTATTAACCAAGAGATTTTTTCTATCTATAAAGATTCTTCAATTTTGTTTAAAAACTCTAACACAATGGAAGGAATTCACTTGGGAGATGTAAAAATGGTGGATGGTGATTTCAAATTAGCCGGAGAATCTGGATATGCTTTAGTAGTAACAGGATCCAGCATTACCGTAGAAGAGGCAAGGAGAATAGCTTATAATAGAATTAAAAATATTCGTCTCCAGGATATGTTTTATCGCGTTGATATTGGCACTCGTTGGTATCATGATAGTGATAAATTACAATCCTGGGGCTATGTTTGATTAATTTTTGCAGAAAGACAAGATGAAATTAAAATTAGCGAAAAAAAATTTTTTAGACGAAAAAAATTCGCCTGATTTGGCCGATGTTGTTATCGTGCCTTTTGGGTTGGAAAAAACGGTCTGTTTTGGCAAAGGAACGCATAAAGGTCCCGAGCGCATTATTGAAGTCAGCCCGCAATTGGAAACCTTTGACGAAGAATTGAAAAAAGACGTTTATAAAGAGGTGGCGATTACGACTTTGGCCGAGCCAAAAATAAAAAAAAGTCACGAAGCAGCGATTGGGCAGCTCGAAGAGATTGTTAATGAAATTTATAAATTAAATAAGTTTCCGCTGATTTTGGGCGGCGAACATTCTTTGACTTTGGGAGCCGTTCGCGCGGCTCAAAAAAAATATGGCGAAATTTCAATTTTGCAATTTGACGCCCATGCGGATTTGCGCGAAGAATACGAAGGCACGATTTATAATCATGCCTGTGTTATGCGTCAATGCCTAAAATTAAATTCATCCCTCACCTCTCCCTCCCCCTTGCAAAGGGAGAAGGAGAGGGAGGGGGATGTCACGCTAACGCAAGTCGGCATCAGGAATATCAGCACCGATACCGATGAGTTCGGTTTTTGGAAAGAAAATCAAAAAAGAATAAAAACATTTTGGGCAAAAGATATGGCGAGATGGAAAATTAGTGATATTGTTAATTCTTTAGATAAAAATGTTTATTTAACTTTTGATGTTGATGCGTTTGATTCCGGGATTATGCCATCCTGCAGCACGCCGGAACCGGGCGGTTTGCAATGGTATCAGGCGATGGAGATTTTAAAAGCAATTGCTTCCAAGAAAAATATCATCGGAGCCGATGTCGTGGAGCTTGCGCCAATTCAGGGCCTAAATGCGCCGGATTTTTTGGCCGCCAAATTAGTTTACAAGATTATTGGCTATATTTTTGCTTGATTTTAATAAATATTTTCTGAGGTGCGATAACGGGTTTTGACCCGTTTTTTTTCAAGCGTTGATTTTTTGTCAAATGGGGGTACAATTATAAAGAATAAATGTAGGCGCCGCCCCGACGTTCGTCGGGGCGGCGCCTACAAAAGAACATGGCTATTTTTTCTAAAATTTTTGGCGATTCTGGCAGCCGGGTTGTGTCAAAATATATGCCGCTGGTGGAAAAAATAAATGAACTCGAAAAGCAATTTGAGGCATTTTCGGACTTGGAGCTTCGGGAAAAATCTGAGGAATTTAAAGAACGCCTTGGCAAGGGTGAAATTCTCGACGATTTGCTGCCTGAAGCCTTTGCGGCGGTGAGAGAGGCGGCCAAGCGAACAATTTCGCAACGGCATTTTGATGTGCAGTTAATTGGCGGAATTACATTGCACGAAGGGAAAATTGCTGAGATGAAAACAGGCGAAGGGAAAACCTTAGCGGCGACTTTGGCGGTCTATTTAAATGCGCTCCAAGCAAAAGGGGTTCATGTAGTAACGGTTAATGATTATTTGTCCAAGCGCGATACAAACTGGATGGGGCCGATTTACCATGCGCTTGGAGTGAGCGTGGGCTGCATTGTGCATGACAGAGCGTATTTGTTTGAGCCCGCAGCCCAAAGTGATAAAAATGAAGTGACAATAGAGATGGAGAACTTAAAAGAAGTGTTGCGTTTCCAAGCATACAAAGCCGATATAACATACGGCACTAACAATGAATTTGGTTTTGATTATTTGCGCGACAATATGGTTGGCGATTTGAGCGAATTGGTCCAGCGAGGCCATAATTATGCGATTGTTGACGAAGTTGACTCAATTTTGATTGATGAGGCGCGGACACCTTTGATAATTTCGGCGCCGGATGTGGATTCGGGTAAGCTTTATCAAATGTTTGCGACAATTGTGCCCAAACTTAAAGCCGAGCAAGATTATACGGTTGATGAAAAAATGCGGGCGGTCAGCTTAACCGAAGAAGGAATTGCCAAGGTTGAAAAAATTTTGGGCATGGATATTTATAACGAAGGCGGTGTGAGTTATGCCCATCATCTGGAACAGGCTTTGCGCGCGGAAATTCTTTTTAAACGAGACAAGGATTATGTTGTGAATCCGTCAGCCGACGGAGGCGAAGTGATTATTGTTGATGATTTTACAGGGCGACTAATGTTTGGCAGAAGATATTCAGAAGGCCTGCATCAGGCAATTGAGGCAAAAGAAGGAGTAAAAGTGCAGCAGGAATCGCGCACCCTTGCGACAATTACTTTTCAGAATTATTTTCGCATGTACAAAAAATTGGCGGGCATGACCGGTACGGCGCTCACCAATGCCGAAGAATTTTCAAAAGTTTATAATCTTGAAGTGGCGGCTATTCCGACAAACAAGCCGATGATCCGGGCGGATTTGCCGGACAGAATTTATCGTACAGAAAGGGGTAAATTCCAGGCCGTAGCCAGGGAAATAAAAGATAGGAGCCAAAAAGGCCAGCCGGTTTTGGTTGGTACGGTGTCAATAGAAAAAAACGAGCGATTATCCGCTTTGCTGAAAAAAGAAGGAATTTCCCATCAGCTTTTAAATGCCAAAAACCACGAGCAGGAAGCACAGATTATTGCGCAGGCCGGCAAAGCAGACGCGGTAACCGTTGCCACAAATATGGCCGGCAGAGGAGTAGATATTATTTTGGGCGGCAGGCCGGAAAGTGTAGAGCAGCACGATAGGGTAGTGGCCTTGGATGGTTTACATATAATTGGTACAGAAAGGCATGAAGCTCGGAGAATTGATAACCAGTTGAGAGGACGCGGCGGCAGACAAGGGGATCCCGGTTCTTCCCAATTTTTTGTTTCACTTAAAGATGATCTGATGAGAATTTTTGGTTCAGACCGGCTAAAGCGGATGATGGAAGTACTTAATGTGCCCGAAGACCAGCCGATTGAAAATAGAATGGTATCGCGGGCCATTGAAGCGGCCCAGGGAAAAATTGAAGGATATAATTTTGATATAAGAAAACATGTTTTGGACTACGATGATGTAATGAATAAGCAGCGCCAAAGGATTTATCTCTGGCGCAGGGGAGTTTTGGCCGGCGAAACAGAAAAATCGCTCAAAGACGAGATTATGGAAGCAGTTGAAAAAGAAATAGTCGGTTTAGTTCAAGCAAATACGCTGGGCGAGCAGCCTGAATGGAATTTTAAAGAAATTTATGAAGTGTCAAATTCTATTTTTCCCTTGCCCGGCGATGCACGGCAGAAATTGGCAGATTTTAAAGATAGTGAGGAAATAACGAATTATCTGGTTGAGGCGGCAAAAAATGCTTATGAGATAAAAGAAAAAGAAGTCGGGCAAGAAAATATGCGGCAAATCGAAAGATTAATAATGCTGCGGACAATTGATGTTTTTTGGATGGACCACTTGGACAATATGGAGCATTTGCGCGATTCGGTGCGCCTGCGCGCTTACGGCCAGCGCGACCCCTTGGTTGAATACAAAAACGAAGGACATAAATTGTTTCAGAGCTTGCTTGGTGCAATTGAATCAAGCGTGGCAAAGACAATTTATAGAGTTTCTTTGACAAAAGAGCCGCGTCAGGAAAATCCGATGGCAAGAGCTTTTGAGAATCGTCCCCCGGCCGGTACGCCCATGTCACAGTCGCCCAATAAAGATATCGGCCGCCCTAATTCCGCCCCAGGCGGGACGGGCGCCCGTTTTGCGCCAAACGCAAAAATAGGCCGCAACGATCCTTGCTGGTGCGGCGCTAAACATCCGGATGGCCGGCCGATTAAATACAAAAGATGCCACGGGGCGTAGGGACAACGAGTTATGAGGAAATTACTGAAAAACAAAGAAGAGTTAATAGAAGCGGTACAATATGTGGCTACCGAAACCACGAAATTGGCTAAGCGAATAGTCGGCAAGAGCTTTCCGATTAAGTCGTTAACGATATTTGCGCATTCGCAACCTGAGTTTGAAAGATTAATTCAGATATTGGGGCAAATAGGCAAGCCGTACAATTACAACAACGGACCGAGAGTTGAGCTACATGAGCCTATAATTGTTGACGACAACCAGATAACGCACCTGCGCATTAGGAAACCCGACCCCGAACGCCCACAGGTTGGATGTAATGACTTTGAGACCGATTACGAATCCTTCAAAAAAGATTGCCTATCCGACCATCCTGAAAATTTGCGCCTCATTAAGCGGCCAGAGTATGAAATGATAGAATTCTATGACCCGAATTTCGATGTGCTGGCTTATGTGGTTTCAAATTAAAAATCCCCGTGGCATTTTCAATATTTTGACCAATTCTATGGGTTTACAAATTGGAAAATGGCTTGAAATAAAGAAAATCCGTGTGGGACATCATTAAAGCAATAAAAGTGTTATGGGGAAAAATACAACATTAAAATTCCGCGCAGTGAATAGAGATATTTTTGAAGCGATTAAAAACGGCAGCAAAAAGATTGAAACGCGCGCGGCGACGAAAAAATTTAAGAATATCCGTGCCGGGGACAGGATTGTTTTAGTCTGCGGAAAACAAAGATTTGAAAACGTAGTTAAAGCCGTACGGCATTTTAAAACAATAAAAGCAATGCTGAAAAAATATAAAATCAGGCAAGTTAATCCGTGGGTTTCAACTGAGCAAGAGCTGCGCCAAGTTTATTGGAACTTCCCTAATTATAAAGAAAAAATCAAAAAATACGGAATAATTGCGTTTGAACTAAAATAACGTTTCGATATTTCAAGATTTCGATATGTCGCGGGAATATTATTTCAATATGTCGAAATTTCGATATATCGATATGTAAAAATGGCGACAATACAAAAATTTGAAGACTTAATTTGCTGGCAGAAAACAAGAGAATTGGCCAATTTTATTTTTGACATTACCGATAAGCCGATATTTAAAGACCCAAAATTGAAATGGCACATCCGCAAAACTATCATATCGCCAATGTCCAATATTGCGGAAGGATTTGACAGAGGGACGCGGTCGGAATTAATTGATGCCTTATTCATTGCCAAGGGTGAGGTCGGAGAAGCAAGGAGTCAGTTGTATTTGGCGTACGACAGGCATTATGTTTTAGACAAAGATATGGAGCGCGGTCTGAAATTATGCGATGAATGTTCGCGATTAATCCAAAGTTTCGCGTATAAAGTTAAAGGCGGCTCGCGCCAGGGAATACAATTTAAGCGCGTTGAAAGAGAGGATCCGATGAAAGAAATTTTAAAAACAACCGCGCCGGAGATTTATGAGAAGTTCTATAAAGAGGAATAACATAATATTTCGGAATATCGATATATCGAAATTTCTAGAATATGCAAAATCTTAAAATCTTTAAAATTTTGGAGCCGGCGGGGAGAGAATTTTTGGAAATAGTGCTGAAGGATAAAAATTTGGATTGGGAAAAATTCATAGACCTCGTCCATTTGCAGGAAGACTGCCTAGCCTAATCCGAGAAATATCCCATATTTTCCGTGGCTGACGGCGTGACGCTTGAGTTTGGTCAGGACGGCTATTATCCCATTCCTTAAAGAGCGTCGGTGGGTTTTTTGATCAGTCATAATTTTAGCTAAATTTATTAATTAAATTTCCTAACCTTTAGCTAATTTTACAACTGACATTCTATCATAATGCTTAATACTTACAAAAAACTTGACCCCGTTAGAAGTTCAGCCAAGGCGGTAATATTTGAATTTTTGAAAGCGAACTCGCCTTACGGCTATTTAGTTCGTAAAAAGAAGTTTTTATAAAAACTTCTAACGGGGTTGACATTTCCTTTCAAAGGTGTATAATGAATATATTGTAAGTTTCTCAATAAGTTTCTTTGCCCTATGCTAATTATTAAGTGTAAGCGGCCAAAGAATTCAAATGAGAGGTCGCCTTACATAAATAAATTAATAAGTTTAAGCAACAAAATGGCAAAGAAATTATACGTTGGTGGTTTGTCATACAGCACCACTGAGGATACGTTGAAAGATACTTTCTCTCAGGCTGGCACTGTTGAAACCGCGACAATTATCGTGGACAAAATGTCCGGCCGTTCCAAGGGCTTTGGTTTTGTCGAAATGTCTTCCGAAGAGGAAGCGGCAAAAGCAATAGAGCTTTTAAATGGCAAGGAACTCGATGGTCGCACACTGACAGTCAACGAAGCACGCCCAATGGAGGCTCGTCCTCCTCGCCGAGATTTTAATCGCGGCGGCGGCGGCCGAGGTTTCGGCGGCGGTTCCAGATGGTAAACCCCCACACCAAGGGGTAATATTTATCTTCATAACCAGAAGTAATTTTCTGGTGTGGGGGTAAATTAGACCAATAAAAAAAACAGGGATTTAATCCCTGTTTTTTTGTCCTCCTGTTTAATTTTTGAATGAGTTTGGTGCATAATAGCAAAATTTTACTCCTTGAGCCTGTCGAAGGGGGTAAAATTTTGCTTAAAATCCTTCAACTCGCTACGCTCGAAAAAGGGAATAGATTGGCATTATTCACCAAGCTCTTGAATTAGGCTTTGACATAAAAAGCATTTTGTAGTATCTTGATAAATAAGTATTTCTGTATGGCAAAAATTACCGATATAATTTTGAAACCTTTCAGGTTTTTATCCGCGCACCAAAAGACCAAAATCGCAGAGCATAACTTAGATGGTTTTTGGTGCGGGATTTCGCACCACCCGTCATTATGAGACTTATTGATTTATTTATCAAACGGGAGGCACCGGAGCGCGGTGCTTCATTTTTAAGGCAAGGAAAAGTGTCGCGCCTTTTTTGGATTGTGCTGGCAATAATATTGCTGGCTTTTTTTGCCGGATTTTTGGATTATCCGAAAGCCTGGAACAAAGGCGTTGATTGGCTAAACGCCAAAAAAAATGAGGTTGGTTTTTTGCAGAGTTTGCCAAGTATTCCTCAATTTTTTAATCTTCCTTTCAGGTTGGGACTGGATTTGCTGGGCGGCACGCACCTTGTTTACGAAGCCGATTTAAGCCAAATTTCAAACGGCAACATCAACGACGCCATGCAGGGAGTGAGAGATGTTATTGAGCGCCGGGTCAATGCATTTGGCATTGCCGAGCCGGTGGTGCAAATTGACACTGTCGGCCAGCATCACCGATTAATTGTTGAGCTGGCAGGAATTCGCGATATTGACCAGGCAATCAAGATGATTGGCGAAACTCCCTTTTTGGAATTTAAGGAAGAAATGACGACTGCCGAGCGCGACCAAATTTTGTCACAAAGTTTGGATAAAGACACACTGGATAAAGTTAAAGATGTAATTTGTAGCAATCCCAACGTTCTGATTCCTTATCTTCGCGGCTACGGCGCTGCGAACGATCCTTGCTATAAGCCGACTGGCTTAAACGGCAAATACTTGACCGGCGCCCAGATTAATTATGACCAGACCACTTATCGGCCTCTTGTTTCTTTGCAATTTAACGATGAGGGCGCAAAGCTTTTTGAAGATATAACCCGCCGCAATGTCGGCAAAAAAGTTGCGATTTATCTTGACGGTGAACCCATCAGCATTCCGACGGTCCAGGATGTGATATCGGGCGGTAAAGCGCAAATAACAGGCAGTTTTACAGAGCAGGAAGTAAAAACATTAGCCCAGCGTTTAAATGCCGGAGCCTTGCCTGTGCCGATAAAACTTATCAGTCAGGAAACTATCGGTGCTTCGCTTGGCGAAAAATCGTTGAATACAAGCTTAATTGCTGGACTAATAGGATTGGCTGCAGTTATTCTGTTCATGATTTTTTGGTATCGCCTGCCTGGCCTCGTTGCCACAATCGCGCTTTTAATTTATACGGCTGTTGTTTTAGCAATTTTTAAATTATTTTCCGTAACTTTGACTTTGGCAGGCATAGCCGGTTTCATTTTGTCCATCGGCATGGCAGTTGATGCCAATATTTTGATTTTTGCGCGGATGAGAGAGGAACTAAATTGGGGCAAAAGCTTGGGCGGCGCAATTGACGAAGGATTCAAACGTGCCTGGACTTCTATCCGCGATTCAAATATTTCTTCTTTGATTACTTGCCTAATTTTATTTTGGCTAGGTACAAGCATCATTAAAGGTTTTGCCTTGACTTTGGCGATCGGCATTTTGGTCAGCATGTTTTCTGCCATCACCGTAACCAGGATATTTTTAAAAGCTATAATGACAGAAAGACTGCACAATTACGTGTGGCTGTTTGGAGGAAAAAAACAGCGATCCGAATAATCCGAATTTTCATCCGAATGTTCCGAATTCGGATAATTCGGATGCTATTCGTAGATTAGGATCGCATTTAATATGATTCCTATTATCCACAACCGAAGAATATTTTTTATCATTTCTGGAATATTTGTTGGCGCCAGTATTTTAGCGTTGATTTTTTGGGGATTAAAATTGGGCATTGATTTTACGGGCGGTTCTCTCATGCAAATTGAATTCAAGAACGAAAGGCCGTCCATTAGCGCGACTCAGGATAAATTAAAAGATTTAGGGTTGGGAAATATAAGCACTCAGCCAATCGGCGACAAAGGATACATTCTTAAATTTAAAGACGTGAATGAAGAAATACATCAGAAAATTTTATCAGAATTAGGCGTTCCAGCCGAGGCCGAAGAGAAGAGTTTTGAATCAGTCGGGCCAGTAATTGGACAAGAATTGAAAAGCAGATCTTTGTGGGCGATTGGCGGCGTCCTTTTGATGATTATTATCTATATCGCCTATGCTTTCAGAAAGGTATCCCGGCCTGTCGCTTCCTGGCGTTACGGCGTAGCTGCAATTTTAGCATTGTTGCACGATGTAACCATTCCAACTGGACTCTTTGTTGTCTTAGGGCATTTTTTGGAAGCCGAAGCCGGACTTTTATTTGTTACAGCGATTTTGACGATTCTTGGTTTTTCCGTTCATGACACAATCGTGGTCTTTGACCGGATCAGAGAAAATTTGCGCAAAGGCGGATCCGGAGATTTTGAAAACACAGTTGAGGCGAGCATTAATCAGACAATTGGCCGTTCAATCACCACATCTTTGGTTGTCATTTTCACATTATTCTCCATATATTTGTTTGGCGGCGAAACGACTAAGTATTTTTCCCTGATCTTGCTGATTGGCGTGTTCTTTGGCACGTATTCGTCTATCTTTATTGCCAGCTCCTTGCTTGTCAGTTGGGAAAGATTAAGGCAGAAACGGCTGACGGCAAAGAAATAGTTGATTTGACAAGATTTGGATAGTGTGATATTCTTTAGGTAATTAAAAAAAAGCGACACTGATACCCGGATTACACACGGATGACCCCGATATAATAATATCCGTGTGGGCGTTTCCGTGTATGCCGAGTCCAAAGGACGAGGCTACGCTTTCTGTGTGTCATGGAAAATCCATATAATTTAGTTTCAGAAATTTTGGAGGAGGTAAATAATCGGAGAACTCAGGATGTGATTCGCCGACGTTTTGGCTTAGCCGGCGGGATTCCGCAAACTCTTCAGGAAATTGGTGATCAATACAATATTACAAGAGAGCGGGTCCGCCAGATTGAAAAGAACGGCCTCGATCATTTAGCGCAGCCCGAAGTTCAATTGAGGCTGAAACCTCTTCAAGACGAGATCCATACTTATTTTAAAGACTACGGCGATATGCGCCGGGAAGAAAAAACTTTTAATGATTTAGTCTGTTTTTGCTTGCCTGCCCAAAAACTGGCCCAGATGGAAAAAGAAGGAGAAGAACTTACGCTTTGCCGCGCCGCTATTAGTTTAATTTTGACTTTGAGTCAACCATTTGAAAGGCTGGCGGAGACCGACCAATTTTATCCATCCTGGACTATCAATAAAAATTCCATAAAAATTGCAAAAAAAACAGTTGACTCGGCAATAAAATACTTTGATAAAAATCGCCGGCCCTTAGGCGATAAAGAACTTTCAGAGATTATTAAAAAAGGCTTGTCCGGTGTCTCTGATAAAGCCGTGCTTTCTTATATTGACGCTTCTAAATTAATTGAGCAAAATAATTTTGGCGAATTTGGGCCGGTCGGCTGGCCGGAAATTTCTCCCAGAGGCGTGCGGGATAAGGCTTATTTGATTTTGAAAAAAGAAAGCCGACCGTTTCATTTTTCTGAAATCACGGAGCTTATCAATTCCCAGCTTCCTAATCTGCGACCGGCTTATATTCAGACGGTTCATAACGAGCTGATAAAAGATCCGCGTTTTGTTTTAATCGGCCGCGGGATTTATGCGTTAGCCGAATGGGGTTACGAGCCCGGCACTGTTTTGGATGTTATCTATGACATTTTAAAAAAAGAAGGGTCTTTGTCTAAAGAAAATATAGTTAAAAAAGTTTTAGCCAAGAGGCTGATTAAGGAAAATACCATCTTAATCAATCTTCAAAACAAAAAATATTTCAAAAGGCTGGAGGACGGGCGTTTTAATATCGCCTAAGCCGCCAAGTTTTTTAAAAAGAGAAAATGAATTTTACCTTTGAGGTTTTAAAAACAATAATAAGATTTATCTTTGACATTGGTTGGATATGGCTGCCGATAGTTTTGGCAGTCGCCTTTTTTGAGACATGGATGTATTATATAAAACGCGTTTATTGGCAAGGCATAGACTGGCGAATTTTAGAAATTAGGCCTCCCAGGGATATTGAACGAACCCCCAAAATAATGGAGCAAGTGTTTGCCGGATTTTGGGGGATTTTTGGTACGGTGACAACCAAATATCAGAAGTATTTTGAAGGTAGAACACAGGATTACTTCAGTCTTGAAATCGTTGGCATCAATGGCGAAATCCATTTTTTCATTAGAGGGGCGGCAAAATTCAGGAATTTAATTGAAGCTCAAATTTATAGCCAGTATCCGCAGGCAGAAATTAAAGAAACCGATGATTATGTCCAAAATGTTCCGACAGATATCCCAAATAAAAACTGGGATATTTGGGGAGCGCGTTTAAGATTATCAAAAAGCGATGTTTATCCGATCCGGACCTATATGCAGCACGTTGATATCGTTATGCGGCCAACAAGCCCTCCTTTTATTGATCCCTTAGCCGGTCTGATGGAAGTGATGAGTAAGTTGAAACAAGGGGAACAGATATGGATTCAGATTCTGATCAGGCCGTTGGCGGATGATTGGGTTAAAAGGTCAGAAAAAGAAGTTAAGAGCTTAATGGACAAAATAAGGCCAGCCGCTGTCCCCACGGAAGTGGGAGCGGCTGTTCCTTTTCAGATGTTATCGCCCGGACAAAGAGAGACCATAAACGCCATCGAACTAAAAGCGGCAAAAAAAGGATACGAAGCAAAAATTCAGTTTGGCTATTTTGGACGGAGGGAAATTTTTGCTATGCCTAATGTCGGCGCCATCATGGGCTTATTCAATCAGTTCGCGTCTTTAAACGCTAACAATTTGAGGCCGGATAAAGTCACCACGACAAAAGCCAATTATCTTTTTGCAAAACAAAGAAAAATTTTCAAGCAGCGCAGACTGCTCCGTCTTCTGAAAACAAGAAGTTTTTGGGAGAAAGGCTATATATTTAATATTGAAGAATTAGCCAGTCTTTTCCATTTCCCGACAACTTCGGTTAAAGCGCCTATGACTCCTTGGCTTGAAACAAAGAAAGCCGAGCCGCCGCTTGGGCTGCCGACAGGGTAGGGGAAGCGGCGTAAAGCAAGCGGCTTCTGGAAACTCAGAAAATTCCCAGCGGGAATTTTCTGCTCCAGCGAGCTCCTCGCTCGTCCCGACGCTTCGTCGGGATACCATGCCCGCTCGTCGCTCGATGGTTCCAGAAGCCGCTTGCTTTACGCTAAAGAAGGAAAAAATAAATGAATGAAGAACTAACATTATTTGCCGAGACTAACTTTCGTAATCAGAGAGTTAAATTTGGGATAAAAGCCGACGACCGCCGGAGACATTTTTATATTATCGGGAAAACCGGCACCGGGAAAACAACCCTTGAAGAAAATATGGCGATTCAAGATATTCAGGCAGGCAGGGGCGTTGGTATCGTTGATCCGCACGGCGAATTTTCCGAAAAAATTCTTGATTATGTGCCTTCGAACCGGATCAATGATGTGATTTATTTCAATCCGGCCGATTTGGATTTTCCGATTGCTTTCAATGCCATTGAAAAAGTTGATCCTGAACATAGGCATCTTATTGCTTCGGGGCTCGTAGGTGTTTTTAAAAAACTATGGGCAGAGTCATGGGGTCCGAGGCTTGAATATCTTTTACGAAATGCAATCTTGGCTCTTTTGGAATATCCCGGCTCAACCCTTCTTGGCATTATGCGCATTTTGATTGATAAGGAATACCGTAAAAAAGTGGTGGAAAAAATTACCGACCCGGTTGTTAAAAGTTTTTGGGTTGATGAATTCACCAAATATCCCGACAGATTTATGGTCGAGGCAGTGGCACCGATTCAAAACAAAGTCGGGCAGTTTTTGACAAGTCCTTTGATTCGCAATATTGTCGGTCAGACAAAATCAGCCATTGATATCCGTGAGATTATGGACGAGGAGAAGATATTTGTCATGAATTTATCCAAAGGCAGGATTGGCGAGGACAATTCCGCTTTACTGGGCGCCATGCTTATCACGCGGCTTCAGCTGGCCGCCATGTCGCGGATTGATGTGCCAGAAGAAGAACGCAAAGATTTTTATTTATATGTTGACGAGTTTCAAAATTTTGCTACCGAATCGTTTGCTGCAATTTTGTCTGAAGCCAGAAAATACCACCTGGATTTAATTTTGGCGCATCAGTATATCACCCAGATGGTTGAACCGGTGCGAGACGCGGTTTTTGGGAACGTGGGCACGATGATTATTTTCAGAGTCGGCGGGTATGACGCTGAATTTATTGAAAAAGAATTTGAGCCGGAGTTTACGGTCAACGACCTGGTGGGGCTTGGCTTTGCGCAGATTTATTTGAAACTGATGATTGATGGCATGGCTTCGCGGCCTTTTTCCGCCACAACTCTCGCTCCGTTTCCCAAACCCGAAGTTTCGTATAAAGAAACAATCATTAAGGTTTCCCGAGAGCGCTACAGCACGAGCCGCAGCGAAGTTGAGGAAAAAATTGCCAAATGGAGCGGAGTAATTAAAAACGAAGAAGAGGAAAGAAAAACTTTGGGGAAAGAATTTTCAAGAGCGCATGAAACAGAATTTCATGAACAGCAGCAGCCAATGTTTGATGCAATTTGCGCCAATTGCGGCAAAAAAATTCAGGTAAAATTTAAGCCCGATGGGGTCAGGCCCGTCTATTGCAAAGATTGTTTGCCAAAAATGCGGGAGCAAGGAAGAACTTTTTCTGCGTCCACTTCACGAACCTTTACGCCAAACTTCAGACCGGAAAACTCAAAACCTTCAAGCGAGATTTTAATTAAAGATACTGGCGAACCTATTTCTTTGGCCCAAGCCGCTGGGAAAGAGCCGGCCAAATTTTCAGATTCGCGAAGAAAGAAAAAAGAAGTTAATTTGTCGGAGCTGCGCGAGACCCTGCATGAAGTTTTAAAAAACGAGGAAGAAAACGATGCGGAAGAGAAAAAAAGCAATTCGGTCCCAGGCCAGAATAGTAAGCGTAGCGAAAACAAATCTGACAATTCAAATAGGGAAGTTTTAAATGAGGGAGAGAAGATAGAATTATAAATAGCGACTAGCAGATAGTAATTTACTACTAGGAAAAATCCGCCTTTGGGGCGGATTTTCATTAATTGTCTAATTAAGTAATTTATTACTTTGATTTTTCTATTCGTTCCGTATACAAGCTAGTTTGGGTGTTTACTCTGATGATGTCGTCTTCTTCTATGAAGAGAGGCACATTTATCGTCGCTCCGGTCTCTATTTTGACCGCTTTGGTGCCGCCTTGGGCCGTATCGCCTTTGATGCCGGGCGGCGCCTCAATGACTTTAAAATCCATTTTTATTGGCAGGGCAATATTTATAATTTTATTATTAAATTCAATTACTTCCAGTTCGCTATTGGGTTTCATAAATTTGTTTAATTCGCCGATCTGACTTTCTTCCAATTCAAATCTTTTTGAAGGGTCGTTAATTTCGCAGAAAACAAATTTTTCGCGATGGTTATAAAGAAATTTTACGTCTTTATAATTAATATTGGCGTCTTGGAAAGTTTCATTGGGCTGAAAATTACGGCTAATGATTTTTCCCGATATAAGATTTTTTATTTTTGTCTGGGCAACCGGCTTTCTTTGCTGCATGCGCAAAAACGAAAATTCCAGCACCTCATAAGGCTGTCCGTCTAAAATAAAAAAGACGCCGGGTCTTAAATCGCTATAGCTGAGCATATTTACATTTGTTAATGTTTAGGTTAGATTTTATTATATGACAAAAGTTGCTTTAAATCAAATTGAAAAACAAAGCCGAAAGGTTGTTGTCGCAATGTCCCCGCGCAAATCCCTGCGGGATTTTGCGGGGCAAGCCGGCGGAACTGAAAAAAAGCGCGTAGTCGTAGCAATGTCTGGAGGGGTTGATTCATCCGTTGCCGCGGCGTTGCTCAAAAAACAAGGATTTGATGTCGTTGGAGTTTTTATGCGCTTTTGGAAAGAAGGCAGGAGCGGTCGCAACACCTGTTGTTCAGCGGGCGCTGAGCAGGCGGCAAGAAACGTAGCTGCCAAACTTGGCATTCCTTTTTATATTTTACGTCTGGAAAAAGAATTTAAAAAAGAGGTAGTGGATTATTTTTTGAAAGAGACCACCATAGGCAGAACTCCAAATCCATGCATTGTCTGTAATAAAAAAATTAAATTCGGGTTGATGATGGAAAAAGCGCTATCTATCGGAGTGGATTTTGTGGCGACCGGACATTATGCCCGATTACAACGTAAAATCCGAAATCAGAAATCCGAAATTCTAAACAAATCCAAAATCCTAAATTTTAAATCCCAAACCAAACTTTTTAAAGGAAAAGATTCAAATAAAGATCAGAGTTATTTTTTATATACGTTGATGCAGAAACAATTGAATCGGGTAATATTTCCATTAGGCGACTATACAAAAGAAAAAGTTTATCAAATGGCAAAAAAGTGGCGGTTGCCATTCAGGCAGGGCGAGAGTTTTGATTTATGTTTTGTCGCCAATGACACTCAAAGTTTTCTTAAAAAATATCTAAAGATAAAACCGGGTAAAATTATGGATTTGGCAGGTCAGGTTTTAGGGGAACATCCCGGATTGGCTTATTACACGATTGGCCAGCGTAAGAATTTACCTCTGGCAGGCTTGCCCGCTCCATGGCGGGGGCCTTGGTGGGCAGTCAAAAAAGACAACAGAAAAAATATTTTGTATGTGAGCAATGATGAGAAAGATTTATATAGAAAGGAATTGATAGTCAGCGATGTTAATTGGGTAGACGGTCAGCCATTGAATATGCCGACGAGAGTCTGGGCGAAAATAAGGTATAAAAGTGAAGCGGCTATGGCAACTCTTCGACAAGCTCAGGACAAAAATCAATTAAAATTGATTTTTGAAAAGCCTCAACGGGCTCCAACGCCGGGCCAGAGTGTTGTGTTTTGCAGTAAAAAGGGGGAAGTTTTAGGCGGGGGAATCATAGATGCTTCATTTTGATACGATCGTATCAAAATGAAACATTACTGTAAAAAAATAAAAGTCCTTCGCGACGGAAAGACCTTCTTGGAAATACGAGAGGAGAGGGAAAAAAGAAGAATGGTTTTTATTGGCAAGCACAAGATTTTGTGTTAAACTATTGCTAATGACCGCGAATGAACTCCGTGAAAAATATTTGAATTTTTTCAAAGAAAGAGACCACGCTATCATTCCTTCGGCCTCTTTAATCCCAGAGCACGACCCAACCGTGCTTTTTACGACTGCGGGGATGCATCCTTTAACTTCGTTCCTTTTGGGCGAGAAGCATCCTGGCGGAAAAAGATTGGTTAATGTTCAAAAATGCATAAGGACAGGAGATATTGATGATGTCGGTGATTCCTGGCATCTGACTTTTTTTGAAATGCTGGGTAATTGGTCGCTTGGCGACTATTGGAAAAAAGAAGCGATTGAATGGAGTTTTGAGTTTTTAACCGGTAGAGATTATTTAGGAATTTCGTCTGAAAAGTTAAGCGTCACGGTATTCGCCGGTGACCCTTCGATAAACTCAGGGCAAGCCACCCGCGATGAAGAGTCAGCTAAGATATGGGAAAGTTTAGGCATTCCCAAAGAGAGGATTTTTTATTTGTCCAAAGAAGAAAATTGGTGGGGGCCGGCCGGGCAAACCGGGCCTTGCGGGCCTTGTTCTGAAATGTTTTATGACACGGGAAAAGAAAAATGCGGTTCCGATTGCAAACCCGGCTGCAAATGCGGAAAATACGCGGAAATCTGGAATGATGTTTTTATGGAATTTAACAAAACTGCGGAAGGAAAATTTGAGCAGCTAAAACAAAAAAATGTTGATACGGGCATGGGCGTTGAGCGCACAATCGCTGTTCTTGACGGTTTTGACAATGTTTACGACACAGAATTATTTAAACCTCTTATTAAAAAAATAGAAGAAATCAGCAATAAAAAATACGAAGGAGAAAATATTAAAACATTCAGAATTATTGCTGATCATTTGAAAGCGGCGACATTTATTTTGGCAGAAGGAGTTGAACCGTCTAATGTTGAACGAGGTTATGTGCTCCGTCGTCTTATACGCAGAGCAGTGCGGTATGGCAAACAACTCGGCATAAATGATATTTTTACTTTTAAAATCGCGAATGTGGTGATTGAAATGTATCGGGATGTTTATCTGGAACTATCCAGTAATCGTATGTTTATTGAAGAACAATTAGTAAGAGAGGAGGAAAAATTTACTAAAACGCTAGAAAAGGGGCTGAAGGTGCTTGAAAAAATGAAGCCAAAAAAAACTATTTCTTTTCTCTCAAAATCATTTTTTACAGAATATGGATTAAGTGGCGATGTTTTATTTAATCTCTATTCTACATATGGATTTCCGATAGAAATGAGTCTTGAGGAAATTAAAAAATTATATCAAGAATATAATCGTGAACAAGGAGTTAGTATTACCGAATTAACGAAAGATGATGAAAATAGAATTTTACAGCAATTTCATGAATCTTTGAAAAAACATCAGGAACTTTCCCGCGCTGGTGCAGAGCAGAAATTTAAGGGCGGGTTGGCAGACCATTCAGAGCACGTGGTAAAATATCACACCGCCGCGCATTTGATGCTGGCGGCTTTACGGCAGGTTTTGGGAAGCCATGTAACCCAGAAAGGTTCAAATATTACAGCCGAGCGTCTGCGTTTTGATTTTTCTCATCCCCAAAAGTTGACACTGGAGCAAATAAAACAAGTTGAAGATTTGGTGAATCAGACAATTGTTCGGGACTTGCCAGTTAAAATGGAAGAAATGAGTCTTGACGAAGCAAAAGAGCAGGGAGCAATGGGAGTTTTTGAATCCCGCTATGGGGAAAAAGTTAAGGTTTACACAATCGCTGAAAATGGTAAAATATTTAGTAAGGAAATATGCGGAGGGCCGCATGTTGAAAAGATAGGACAGCTGGGTCATTTTAAAATTTTAAAAGAAGAATCGGTGAGCGCGGGAGCCAGAAGAATAAAAGCAGTTTTAGAATAAAGGAGCTCGGTCATCTGCCTCCAAAAAACGCAGTCGGCCCGAAAAAAGTAAAAGGCAGTTATCAGCTGGCCGCTGCTCAGCGCTCGCTGCGCTAAGTATTGACTTGGAAAAAGCAAGTTATTATTGAGCGCAGCTGCGCGATGTTTTTCTCGGCAGGTGCCCTCGCCTTAAAGTAAATGAGTTTTTTTGATAAAATTTTAGGCAGAAGCAAAATAAAAGGCAATTGCCTTTTAGCTTTGGATATCGGGACGGAATTTGTTAAAGCGCTGATCGTCAGAATAGACGAAAATAATAAAAAAGGAGAAATTATAGGAGCTGGTTTTGAGCCTCAGAAAACCTCTCATATGATAGCGGGAGCGGTGACTGATATTCCGGGAGTGGCGCAAACCTGCAGAAAGGCGATTGAAACAGGGCAAAAAGAAGCTAAAGAGAAAATAAGTCAGGCAGTTATCGGAATTGCCGGCGAATTTGTCAAAGGGGCAACTTTTTCTTTTGCCTGCGAAAGAGAAGACCAAAAGCAAAAAATTGAACTGCCGGAATTAAAAAATATCATCCAGAAAATTCAATGGAAGGCGTTTAATAAAATAAGGCAGGATTTGGCAGAAGAAAGCGGCATTTCTGAAATTGAGGTAAAATTAATTAATGCAACGATAGTTGATGTTAAAATTGACGGATACCAGGTGACCAACCCGCTTGGATTTCAGGGACGAGAAATAACCTTAGGCGTTTTTAATGCCTATGCGCCGCTGATGCATTTGGGCGCAATAAATTCTATTGCAAAAGCCTTAAATCTTGAACTTCTTTTTATTGCGGCCGAGCCATATGCAATCGCGCGCTCAGTTGATATAGAAGGCGGCGGCGACGCGATCTTTATTGATATCGGCGGCGGCACAACCGATATAGCACTTATGCGCCAAGGCGGTCTTGAAGGAATAAAATCTTTTGCTTTAGGCGGCAGAGCATTTACAAAAAGGCTTTGCGACAATTTATCGCTTGATTTTGCGCAAGCCGAACAGATAAAATTAAAATATAGCAGCGGGGAAATTTCTTCCGGTGTAAAAAAGAAAATTTCCGATATCTTTCGTCAAGATATCAAAGTCTGGTTATCAGGGGTTAATTTGGCACTTAATGAATTTTCAAAATTAAGCCCTTTGCCTCCTAAAATTTTATTATGCGGAGGAGGAAGCAGTCTGTTGGGAATAAAAAAGGCATTGGAAAGCGGTGAATGGATTCACGATTTGCCGGTACTACAGGCGCCTGAAGTTAATTTTATTGACCCGGCCAAAATTATTAGTATAGAAGATAAAACAGGCAGGCTTAAAGAGCCGAAAGATGTCACTCCTTTAGCGCTGGCAAGTTTATCGACCCAGCTTCTGGGCGAAGAAGAGGGCCTTTTTGCGCCGATGTTGCGCCGAGCCATCAGATTAATGCAGACATAATCTCGGTTTATTGACTTGCAAAACCGTAGTCGTCCCGCTTTTAGTAAAAATTTATTAGAAGAAAAAGCATGAATGAAAAAAATATTTATATAAACGCAAATGAAGAAATAACTTCGGTGATTGATAAACTCATCAGGACCAAAGAAGAGGAGCTTTTTTTGGTGATACCGGAGGGAGCAGTAATCAGTCAGAGTTTAGTTAATCTTAAGTTGCTAAAAAGGGAAGCAGATAATTTAAGAAAAAAAGTTACTATTGTTTCTCAAGACTCGGCTGTGCAGCGTCTGGCAAAAAAGACGGGTTTTTCAGTGAGTGAATCGCTACCCGAACAGTTAGATGAGCATCTCGAGCGCCCGGAAGACGCTATTTTGCAGGAACAGGTGACGCCTGATGAATTTAAAAAATTTCTTAAGGAAGAAAAAAAATCTTCGTCTTTGCGGATGAGCGATATCATTAAATCGGGAGCCCCTCCGCCTGGCAAATTGACCACAAAAAAAATTGAAGATATTTCTGAAAAATCAGCCGATTTATTGCTTGAGCATAGGGAGGAAACAGAATCAAAAATTTTAGGCAAGCAACAAATTTTTGAAAAAGAAGAGAGTATTCCTATAAAAGAAAATTTTGAAATTAAGTCTTATAAGCAAGAAGATATTGCAAAAAAACCGCTTGTTTATCCTGCTGAAAATCAAGAAAAATCACGCGAGGCAATCAGCACTGTTTCTTCATTTCCAAAAAAGATTTTTGGCATATTTATTATTTCTGCAATTATTATCGCCGGGGTCATCTTTTATCTGGTTTTGCCAAAAGCCGACGTTTCAATTACTGCAAAAAGGGAGCAGATACCGTTTGATTTTAAAGTACTGGCCGATAAAAATTTATCGCAAATTGATGTAGCTTCAAATAAAATACCCGCCCAGCTTGTAAAACTAGAGGAAAGAGACAGCCAGGAATTTTTAGCTACCGGCCGGCGTCAATTAAACGAAAAAGCCAAAGGGACAATAACAGTTTATAATGCCTACAGTTCCAGTCCCCAAGCATTGGTAGAAACAACGCGGTTTCTTTCACAGGATGGTAAAATATTCCGATTGACAAAAACAATTAGGATTCCGGGTGCAAAGATTGAAGAGGGCAAAATTTTGGCCAGCTTTCTGGATGTTGATGTTGAAGCAGATCAGCCGGGTGCCGCCTATAACATCGGGCCGAGCAATTTTTCAATCCCCGGTTTTCAGGACTCGCCAAAATATGCGGGATTTTACGGTAAATCGAAGGGGTCAATGAGCGGTGGTTCTACCGAAAATGTAAAAGTTGTAACGCAAGACGATTTTGACAATGCCAAGAGCAAAATTTCGGAAAGCTTAAATCAAAAAATTCAGACAGATTTAGCTGCGCAAATTTCCAGTGACCTGAAAGTTTTGGAGGGCGCAACTGAAACAAAGATTACCGAAATAAAACCATCGGTTGATGTCGGGGGCAAAGCAGAAAAATTTATGCTTTCTATAACAAGCTTGGCAACGGTCTTGGTATTCAAAGAGGCAGATGTTTATAGTTTATTGCAGGGGAGTTTATCTGATAATCTTGACGGCAACAAAGAAATGGTTAATCAGATATCATTTAATTATAAAGACATGAAAATCGACATTGACAAAGGCCAGATGAGTTTCGGCGTCGCCGGTTCTCAAGAAATCATTTGGAAGGTGAATCAGGAAGAAATAAAAAAATTAATTGCCGGAAAGCAACAAAGCGAGGTACGCCAAATATTATCTGGTCGTCAGGAAATAAAAGAAGCCCAATTTTCGCTTTGGCCCTTTTGGGCAAAAAGCATACCCAAGCAGATTGACAAAATTAATATCATTATTGACTCCGTTAAATAAAAATTGAAAAATTTTAATTTGCATAAAAAATTATTCAACGGGGTTGACCCTGTTAGAAGTTCAATTAGTTTTTGAGGCGGGAAGATAATTCTTTATCGAATTGCCTACGGCTTACCTTTGTGAGATTATGCAGTCGGCGAGTTAAACTTCTAACGGGGTTGACTAATTTTAAATTGCGTTATAATATAAACCGAGGATTATCTAAGCCCAATATGGGGGAAAATCAGATAACTTAGCAGTATTTTAGACAGAGTAATCTAAAACAAGGAGTGTCTAACCAAAAAGAAAAAATTATAAAAATTGGAGAAGTTATTGAAGCATTGCCCAGTACCCTTTTTAAGGTTAGGGTAGAGAATGGAGATGAGATTTTAGCTCATTTATCGGGCCGCATGCGGCTAAATTATATTCGTATACTGCCGGGAGATAGAGTAAAAGTGGAATTGAGCTTATACGATTCAAGTCGAGGTAGAATTATTCAGCGGTTATCTTAGCAGATATTATCTAAAGCGGATAACAGATGAAAATCTTTTGTATCCGTCTTTTTTATGATTTATCCCGTTACATCCAGAAATCCCCTGCCTTTTAGGCAAAGGATGAACCCCGTTAGAAATTTTATTTCTAACGGGGTGAATGGAAAATAAAAAGAAGAGAACTTCTTGAATACCTTGTCTAAGGGGCGGATGTAACGGGATTTATTTATAGAAGCTAAAATAAAAAGTATGAAAGTACGAGCTTCAGTCAAAAAATTTTGTGCAAAATGCAAGATTGTCCACCGCAAGGGACGGGTTTATGTGATTTGTTCAAATAAAAAACATAAACAGAGACAGGGATAAAGCTTTTGCTCCGCAAAAGAATTTCTAATTTCTAATTCCCAATTTCTAAAATATCCCGCTTCGCGGGACTGGATTGGAAATTGAAAATTGGTAATTGAAAATTTTATATATATGCCAAGAATTGCAGGAGTAAACATTCCGGACAATAAAAGAATGGAGATTGCTTTAACCCATATCTATGGAATCGGGCGTTCTTTGAGCAGTAAAATTTTAAGTCAAGCAAAAATTGACCTAAATCTTAAAGCAAATAAACTTTCAGCTGAACAGCTTAATTTATTAAAAGATATTATTGAAAAAAAATATAAGATCGAAGGCGAATTGCGGCGGGAGCGGATGATGAACATAAAGAGGTTGAAAGACATTGGTTCTTATCGCGGAGTTCGCCACATAAGGGGCCTGCCGGTTAGGGGCCAAAGAACTAGGACAAACACCAGAACCGTGAGAGGAAATGTTCGAAAGACCATGGGTTCTGGCAGAAGGCCGGCAGCGGAGAAAACATAGCCTCGGTTTGTTGGCTCGCAAAAACGCAGTCAGCCCGTTGATTCAGAATATAAGGTTATCATTCAGCTGCTGCTCACGCTCGCCACGCCTTAGAAAGTAATAAAAAAATAGCGGGCGTGGCTGCGCGATGTTTTGCTCGCAACAAGCCTCGTCTTAGAGAGAAAATTATGGGAAAAAAGAAAATTATTGCTCAATCTGAACAAGATGTGCTTCGTGAAGAGCAGGAATTATCTGCTGCTCAAAAGAAAGCCGCTTTAGGATCAGACAAAATTAGATCAAGAAGGGTTGAAAAAGCGAGGGCTTTTATTCAATCAAGCTATAATAATACCATTCTGACACTGACAACTATGGACGGTGATGTCTTGGCATGGGCAAGCTCGGGAGGACTGGGCTTTAAGGGTCCAAAGAAAGCAACCCCCTTTGCTGCTTCAAAGGTGGTTGAGGCGGTCTTGGAGAAAGTTAAAAAATTGGGTGTCAGAGAGGTTGTAGTTTTTGTTAAGGGAATTGGCAGCGGCAGAGAAGCGGCAATCCGGGCGTTGGGCAGTCATGGTCTTGAAATTTCAGCGATTAAAGATATAACGCCGATACCGCACAACGGCTGTCGGCCGAGAAAAGTAAGGAGGGTGTAAAATAATTCAAATATCAAATATCAAAATGCAAAATGATCCCGCTAAGCGGGATAAAATGCAAAATGAAGGAAATTCAGAATTGATTTTAGCATTAGCTAATTTTAAAATTTGATACATTTGATGATGTCCAAACCTCGCGTTTAAGGGCGAGAATAAAGGCGTCCTTCGATTCCACTCAGGACGCCCTGAGCAACGTCGAATGGGCGTCGCTCAGTATCAATCTTGAGCATACTCTGGCCTAAAGACCAGAGAGTCGAAGGATTGATTTGTCATTTTGATTTTTTAATTTTACATTTTTAATTTGAGCGAAAGCGAATATGGCAGATCCAAAATGCAAAAAATGCCGCCGAGCTGGGGAGAAACTTTTTTTGAAAGGAGAGCGTTGTTTTAGTCCCAAATGTGCCATGGTTAAGCGGCCCGACCCACCTGGAATCCATGGTAAAGCAAGGAAAAGGAGAGGCGGAACATCTGAATATGGTAAACAATTAGCAGAAAAACAGAAAATTAAAAGAATCTACGGGATTCGAGAAAGACAATTTAAAAAATATGTACAACAGGCAATGGCAGCGCAGGGTGATACCAGAGAAATTTTATTAAAAAAACTGGAAACGCGCCTGGACAATGTTATTTTTCGCTTGGGATTGGCAAAATCAAGAACAATGGCGCGCCAGCTTGTCAACCACGGCCACATTTTGGTTAACGGCAAAAGAATAAATATTCCTTCTTATCAAATAAAGAAAGATCAGATTATTTCATTGAGTCCAAAAATAAAAGAATCGAATTTAATGAAAGATCTACCTACTATTTTAAAAAAATATGAAACCCCGCAATGGCTTATGCTTGAAAAAGAAAAAATTGAAGGGAAAATTTTAAATATTCCTAGCGCCGCTGATTTAGGCGATTTAAATCCAGCGGGTTTGGTAGTTGAATTTTATTCAAGATAAACTACGCTCGGGCATTGCCTCAAAAAACCGCAGTCGGCTGTCAAATGTAAAAACAAGTTTTAATCCAGCCGCTGCCGAGCCGCTCACCGCGCATTAGCTATTCCGTTGAAAAATTTAATGGCGCGGTTGCGCGATGTTTTTTGAGGCAATACCCTCGCTTTTTAAAAAACTATGCAAAATATACCACTTCCCATAACGCCAAAAGTTATTGAAAAAGAAGACAATCGGGCAGTTTTTGAAATTGAAGGTTGCTATCCCGGCTACGGCATAACCTTAGGGAATGCCCTTCGCCGCGTGCTTCTTTCTTCTTTGCCTGGGGCTTCGGCCACCGGTTTTAAAATAAAGGGAGTGCAGCATGAATTTTCAACAATACCGGGAATTGTAGAAGACGCAATTGAGATAATACTGAATTTAAAAAAAGTCAGATTTAAATTATACACCGATCAGCCGGTAATGGTTTTTATTTCGGCAAAGGGACAAAAAGAAGTAAAAGCATGTGATATTAAAGTGAGTTCGGATGTAGAAGTAATAAATAAAGATGCCGTTATTGCCACTTTGACTGATAAAAAATCGGAACTAGAAATGGAAATAAAAGTTGAAAAAGGCCTCGGATTTGTTCCCGTTGAGAGGAGAAAAAAAGAAAAATTGGAAATTGGGATGATTGCCATTGATGCAATTTTTACTCCGGTGCTTAAAGCAAATTTTGAAGTAGAAAATATGCGAGTGGGAGAAAGAACTGATTTTAACCGTCTTAAAATTGATATAGAAACAGACGGCAGCATCGCTCCCGAAGAAGCTTTTGCGCAGGCAGCCGAGATTTTGGTCAATCAATTTAAATTATTTTTAGAAATAAAGAAAGCAGAAGAGCAAAGCCAAAAAATTCGCGAAGAAGAAGCGTCGGAAGACGTTTTGAAGATAAAAATTGAAGACTTAAAGCTTTCCACAAGGACAATAAATGCATTGATTGAGGGAGGGATTAAGACCTTGGGGGGTTTGAGCAAAAAAAGTGAAAGCTCGCTCAAGGAAATCGAAGGAATGGGCGATAAAGGGATAAAAGAAATAAAGAAAATTTTCAAAAAATACGGGTTTGAGATAAAAGAATAAAAGGAGAAAGGAAACAAAGAAGTGCGTCATAAAAATAGAGGAAGAAAATTTGGACAGAAGAGGGACCAGCGTCGGGCGTTTTTAAAAAGCCTAGTTATTAATTTAATTATGCAGGGAAAAATAAAAACGACCGAGGCGCGCGCAAAAGAAATCCGCGGTCTTGCCGAGCGATTGATAACAAAAACGAAAAAAGGAGATTTGGCAAACATAAGGTTTGCCCAGAGATTTTTGCCAAAAACAGCTTTAAATAAATTAGTTAAAGAAATTGCGCCAAAATATAAAGAACGGGCCGGCGGTTATACCAGAATTGTGAAGCTCGGTCAGCGATCGAGCGACGGAGCACCGGTGGTTTTTATTGAATTTATATAAATTTTTAACCCATTTTCTATAACAAGGCAAATTTAAAAATTATGGCCGAAATCAAAATGCATAAAATTGATGCAACCGAACAAAAGCTGGGTCGCTTGGCAGCGCAAGTTGCTGTGCTACTGCGGGGAAAAGGCAAGCCGGCTTTTTTGCGGTATATTGACGCAGGCGATGAAGTCCAGGTTTTTAATATTCAAAATTTGAAATTTACCGGAAAAAAGCTGGAGCAAAAAATCTATTATAAGCATTCCGGCTATCCGGGCGGGCTGAGAAAAAGAACACTTGAGGAAGCATTTAAGAAAGATCCAAAAAATGTTCTGCGCCAAGCAGTTTTAGGAATGCTGCCAAAAAATCGGACTCGGGCAAAAATAATTAAGCGTTTAAAAATTTATCAGGGCGAAATTAAAAGATAAATCATATGGCTCCAAGAAAAAAAACAGTGAAAACTAAAAAAGCTCCGGCTGCCAAAGAAAAAAAAGAAAAAATTGAAGTTGCTGAGCCAGAAAAAATTGATGCGATTGACAAAGAAGATAAATCAGAAAAGCCAAAAAAATATTATGAAGCAGTCGGCCGGCGAAAAACTGCAATTGCAAGAGTCAGGCTTTTTACAATTAGGCCCATGGCCGAAGACGAAGGCAAAATTAGCGTCAATGAGAAAGACTACAAAGATTATTTCCCTTTGATGGAATTGCAGCAGACCGTTGAGGCTTCTTTGAGAAAACTCAAATCCTTAAACCGTTTTGAAATAATTGCGAAAGTGAAAGGCGGCGGCATTCACGCGCAGGCAGAAGCAATCAGGCATGGGATAGCCCGAACCTTGGTTAAATTTAACATTGATTTCCGCAAAAAATTAAAACGGGCCGGCTATTTAAAGCGCGACCCGAGAATGAAAGAAAGGAAGAAATATGGGCTGAAGGCAGCCAGGCGAGCACCGCAGTGGGCGAAGAGGTAAATTATTACAAATAAGAAAAAGCACCCAAGGAATTGAGTGCTTTTTTGTTTGATTGTTCAAATTTTTATTTCTTTCCGCGCTCTGTCATGCAGTGCCGATAGGCCGGCCAAAAGAGTGATTTGTTGTATTGGCGTATCCACATTATGACAGTCAAATTCATATCCCAGTCCTCTTTTCATATCATATCCCGCACCATGGACAGGATTTAGGCCGCAGGCATTTCCGGGGCAGCTAACATTCAGCCAGCCACTTTCGTAGTCAACTGAAGCACGAAAATGGAACTGGTCAAATTTGTGCAAGCCGAGCATACGATTGTAGGCGATTTTCATTGCCTGGACCATTTCAGGAACAGAGTTTGTCCCGAATAAAGAAGTCAACCATTTAACGAAGGGAATACTGTATTCTCCGCCCAGCGATCCGCCATGCATATCACTTCCAGTTATGGTATTAACTGTTATAAGTTGGGGGAATGGCTCTGACGTTTCTATTCCTGGGAATCGCGCTAATGTGGTAAAGATAGTGAAACTGGCCGAAATTGCATAGGCAGGTTGCCAATCAAAGATGCATTCTTTGCCTGTTCCTTCGCAATGGAAACAATCTCTCCTCAAATCTAAAAATTTTTGTTTGCCAGAACCATTGCAATCGCCACAAATTTCACCCGTCCATTTTTTAACCTTTGGAATTTTGACGACAAACTCAACAAAATTTCCTCTTTTTCCTACCCGAACAAAAGCATTATCAAACCCATAGTTTCCATTAAAATTGCCCGCGAAACTTTCAAATTTAAACTGTTCCTTGAGCGTTTTAACAATAGGCGCATCTTCTCGAATTCGAATGGGTTTAATACTGGCAATAAAATCTTTATGGATTTTTAGGATAATGGCTGGCTTTTTTTGCCGCCACGACAATTCATACCAGCAAGGAATGTTTTCTCGCGTAAGCAACTTTATGTTCATCACTTCGTCCTCCTTTCAATATTTGTTGTTACCCTCTGATGTGAAAGAGCAATACTACATCCTATAGTTAGGACCTTAATAAGTCAAGCGAATATAATTTGCCGTCAGTTAAAATATAGAGCAAATCATCGTTTTGATTATAATAAACTTCCGAAATCTTGCCTGAATGAATGTCAAAAGTATTTCTCATATCGCGGCCATCAAGCTCGGTTAGTTTTATAGTACTGTTGTTGTCGTTTCCCTGAACAGCAAAGATTATATGTTCATTGGTTTTAACCAACCACAAGGCCGAGGTTATTTTATCTGCAAAGCGCGTGATTAGTTCTTTATCTTGGGCTTTTCTATACGGCTGCGCCCAAACCTCCTTTAACCACATCACCCAGATTTCATGGTTTGTCCAAAAAAGAATTTTTTCATTGTCCGAAGAAAATTCTATTCCCTGAACTTCGTCTACCAGCAAATTAAAAATTTTAGTCTGTTTGTCTAAAAGATAAAACTTGCCGCCTGGCTGAAAAACCGCAGTCTGTTCAGGTGAAATTACTATTTGATAAATTTTTTGTTGTCCGGAGTCAGTTTTGCCGGGCTCTGGCAGGGGCTGTAAAGAAATTTGTTCTTTGTTCCTGCCCGAAAGGTCGGTTTTGAAAAGAATAAGATTGGATTTTTGCAGATAATAAATATCACTTTGATATAAAGTGAAACCCAGAACGTCTTTCAAAGTTGAGGAAGCGATTAGGGCCGTCTGCATCTGGACGTTTCTTTGATCCTCGGTTAAAAAATAATCTTTGGTTGAGGTGACATTATCGGTAACTAATTCAAGATTAAGTTTTTGCGGAATAAGGAAAATATTTCTTGCTTCGGTTGTGATCTGTTCTTCAATATTTAATTTTTTTTGCCATGTCAAAAAGCCGTCTTTAGATATTTGGATTTGATATTGGCCGGGATTCAGGCGGCTGACATAACTGGGCGTTGTATCAATTAGTTTGCCGTCAATTTTTATTTGCGCGCCGGCCGGCTGCGATTGGAAATAAAACGAGCCAGTTTTAATTAGTTGTTTACTCTCCCAATCAAAAGAATAACCCGTGGCGTAGAGCAAAACGCCCGGGGTGACAATTAAAAAAATCAATACAAAACCAAAAAATATGATTCGTCTGGTATTGCGCGTCATTTGATTTTAAGGATAGCACTTTTTCCCCCCACACCAAACGAAGATAGCGCCGTAGGCGCAGGGTTTATTTGGCTATCTGGACTCAAATAGGATAATTTAGTTATAGCACAAATGCAAGTTTTTTCAAATATAATTTTCGTTATGGTGTGGGGGTTTCTATAATTTTTCAAGGGCATCTTCTTCTATAAGAAACGGTAGACATTCTTTCATTCAGTGGCATTTATTGCCAATGTTCTTAATTTAATATAATATATAAGAGAATAATCAATAACTGATTTCTGTGGAAAAATTAATTATCAACGGCGGTAAGGATCTTGAAGGAAAAATTCAAGTGAAAGGAGCAAAAAATGCGGCGCTCAAAATTTTCCCCTTGGCACTTTTAACCAAAGAGCCAATTTTAGTTACCAATCTGCCCGAAATTGAAGATTGTCGGCGGGCGGAGGAAATGCTTATTGCTCTGGGTCATCGCGTAAAAAAAATAAAGCACGGAACCGTTGAAATACAATTCAAAAACAGGACCTGTATTAATCTGCCAGCCGATCTGGTCAATAAGTTTCGGGCCTCAATCTTGTTTGTCGGGCCGCTTCTGGCTTCCTGTCAGGAAGTCTATTTTCCTCATCCGGGCGGTTGCGTTATCGGCGCGGGAACCAGGCCGATTGATATGTTTCTTGATGGTTTTTCAAAAATGGGGGCGCGCGTTGAAATTTTAGAAAATAATTATCGGTTGACGGCAAAGAAACTGAAAGGCGCAGATATTTTCTTTCCGAAGATTACGGTGACCGGAACAGAAAGTTTGATGACGACCGCCTGTTTTGTTGACGGCGTCACTGTTTTGAAAAATTGCGCGATGGAACCCGAAATCCCGGCCCTGGCCGATTTTTTAAACAGCATAGGGGCACAAATCCAGGGCGCGGGCACGCCGATTATTAAAATCAAAGGCGTCAAAGAGTTAAAGGGAGGGGAATATAAAATTATTCCCGACAGAATTGAAGCCGGGACTTTCGCGATGCTGGCGGCCGCGTCAAATAACGGAGAGGTCTTGATCGAAAATTGCGAACCATTGCATCTTGAAGTACTTTGGGCGGCATTTGACAAAATTGGCGTTAATTATAGATTGTCCAAAAACTCGATTAGCATCTTGCCGTCAAAAAAAATATTGTCTTATGATATCACGACCCATGAATATCCTGGATTTGCCACGGATCTGCAGTCGGCTTTTACTGTTTTAATGACGCAAGCTCATGGTTCTAGTCTAATTCACGAAACTATTTATGACCGGCGGCTGCTTTTTTGCGACAGCTTGACCCAAATGGGCGCCAATATCATCATGGCCGATCCTCACCGTGTCGTAGTCAACGGGCCGACAAAAATGCACAGCCGCAAACTGGTCAGTCCAGATTTGAGGGCCGGTATGGCATTGGTTATGGCCGCCTTAATTGCGCAAGGCCAGACCGAAATTGACAATATTTATCAGATTGAGAGGGGATATGAAAATCTGGCAGAAAGATTAAAAGGATTGGGAGCTGACATAAAAAGAATAAAAGAATAATTTCTATGACGCCATTTTTCATCAAAAAAATCGGCATTGACCTTGGCACGGCAAATACGCTTGTTTTTGTTCCGGGCAAAGGGATGGTTATCAACGAGCCGACAGTTGTGGCTATTTCTTTAGACGATAATCGTATTTTGGCAGTTGGTAATGAGGCCAAAGAAATGCTCGGCCGCACGCCGGACACAATTATCGCTTCCCGTCCGTTGAGAGACGGGGTGATTGCCGATTATCGATTGACAGAAGCAATGCTGCGCTATTTTATAAATAAAACGACGGGGTCCATAAAAATTTTTAGGCCTGAAGTTATGGTAGCTGTTCCAGCCGGAATTACTTCAACGGAGCGGCGGGCAGTTGTTGATGCGACTTTAAACGCCGGCGCCAAAGCCGCTTATATTGTCAAAGAGCCGGTGCTGGCGGCAATTGGGGCAGGCATACCGATTAACGAGCCGGCGGGTCACATGATTATTGATATTGGAGGCGGAACATCGGAGGTGGCAGTGATTTCTTTGGGTGGAATTGTGGCATGGGCTTCTGTTCGGGTTGGCGGCAACAAACTTGACCAGGCAATTACCGAATTTTTGCGAAAAAAATATAATTTGGCGGTCGGCGAGCGAACGGCCGAGGAAATCAAAATTGCTATTGGTAGCGCTCTGCCGCAAAAAATTGAGCAGACTTTTGAGACACGCGGCCGCGATTTGATTTCCGGCCTGCCAAAAAATATTATCGTCAAATCCAACGAAATTACTGAAGCGATAGCGGACAATTTAAGAGAAATTATTCAGACGATAAAAATTGTTTTGCACGATACTCCGCCCGAACTTTCGGCCGATGTTATGGATAAGGGAATGGTTTTGTCCGGCGGAGGTGCGCTTTTGAAAAATCTTGATGAATTGATTTCGCAGGCAACCGGCGTGCCCTGTTATATAGCCGAGGACCCGCTGTTTTGCGTGGCAAAGGGAACGGGAATAGCGCTGGAGCATCTCGAAGTCTATAAAAGGAGCGTGATGAGTAAAAAATAAGTTTGTCTTACTTTTCTGTAACCAGAAAAGTAACAAAAGAGTTCTTTGCAGCGATAAAATTTTGAGAAATTTGGATTTGTCTCGCTAAAATCGCTATGCACGCCGCCTTTGGCGTCGCCCAAGGCATAGCACGCGATTTTTACGCTTGACTCATCTCAAATTTATTACAAAATTTTTCGCATGCAAGATTAATTTAATGTCAAAAAAAATAAAAATCTTAATTTTATTAATTACAGTAATCATAATAACAGCTGTCAGTTATGGAGTATATTTCTTTTTTATAAGAAATCACAATCGCATACTGACTATCGAACAATGTACAGTACAAGGAGGCGAAGTCAAAGAACCAGGGTCACTTTTTAGACCGGCATGCACCGGAACAAAATTTTTAGGAAAAGTTACAGGATATTTATGTGATTGTGTATGTTGCCGAAAATAAGTTATATTTTTAAATAAAGACATGACTATCGGTATAAATGCCGCTGCGGCTTTAAAGCAGCCACGGACAGGCGTTGAGGAATATTGTTATCAATTGATAAAACATTTAACGATGCTGCCAGAAGCCAAGGCGCATCGGTTTTTTCTTTACGTTCCAAAAAGTGACACCAATACCCGAATTCACTTAAATGACTCGAATAATAAATATTTCGATTTTGAATTGCCGATAAATTTCGAAGTAAGGAAGCTAAACTGGCCTTTGTCAATGTGGACGCAGATAAGGTTGGCATCTCATATGGTTTTTAATAAACCCGATGTGCTTTTTATTCCTGTGCACGTTTTACCGCGTTTCCATCCAAAAAATTCGGTCGTGACAATTCACGGCTTGGAATACGAATATTTTCCCGAATATTATCCGTTTTGGTTCAGAAATTATTTGCGCTGGAGCACTCGCTACGCGGTTAAGCATGCGAGAAAAATTATTGCGGTATCGGAGAACACGAAACGCGATATAATAAAATTTTATCGAGCTGATGTGGGTAAAATTGAAGTTGTATATCATGGCGTAAAAATTTCACGTTGCGATGTTCATTCCTCCGATTACATATTTCACGATCGTGAGATATGTAATCAGGGAAAAATTCCAACCTTATTATATATTGGCCGGATTGAGTTGAAGAAAAATATTTTAGGAATTTTAGAAGTATATAAGATTTTAAAAGAGAAATACAAAATTTCTCACGAGTTGATTTTGGCCGGCGCGCCGGGATATGGTTATGAAAAAATAAAGTTAGCGCTGACGGAGAACATTTCTCCGTTGCAACGGAGAAATGTTCTCCGTCAAGTGCGAGAGCTCGGTTATGTCAGCGAGGCGGAAAAATGGAAGCTTTTGCGAGGTGCGGACGCTTTTTTATTTCCGACTTTCTATGAAGGTTTTGGGATGCCGATTTTGGAGGCGCAGGCAGCGGGCGTGCCAGTGGTTAGCTCCAATGTTTCAAGCATTCGGGAAGTCGCAAGGGATTCGGCTTTGCTGATTGATCCAAATAATCCCGAACAAATTGCCCAGGCTGTTTATAAAATAATTGACGATAAAGCCCTGCGTGATAAGCTGATAGAATTGGGGTTTGATAACATAAAGAGATTTAGCTGGGAGAAATGCGCGAGGGAAACTTTACGGATAATGACAAGCTAACTTTTTAAAGAAAAAATTTTGCCGATGAAGGTTGCTCTGGTTCATGATTATCTTATACGATTGGGGGGCGCAGAGGGGGTTCTTTTGGAATTGTATAATCTTTTTCCTGAAGCGCCGATTTACACGCTTTTGTATGACGAAAGAAAAATGTCGCAGTGGTTTCCGCCGCAAAAGGTTCAAACATCTTTTTTACAGAAATTCCCAAAATTTTTAAAAAGCAGGTACAAGCATCTTTTGCCGCTTTTGCCGATTGCTGCAGAAAGCTTCGATTTAAGAGATTTTGATTTAGTTATTTCTTCCTCATCGGCTTTTGCCAAATCAATTATAACTCGGCCAGGCACCATCCATATCTGTTATTGCCATTCGCCCTCCAGGTTTCTTTGGGATTGGAGCCACGAGTATGTCAAAGATATGCATCTTGGTTTTGTTAGGTCGGTCCTGGCAAGAACCTTGGTTCATTATTTGAGAATTTGGGATAAATCTTCTTCAAAAAGAGTTGATTATTTTATTGCCAATTCAAGGGCGACCAGAGATAAAATAAAAAAATATTATCGCCAGGATGCTAAAATTATTTATCCCCCTGTTAAGCTTCCTTCTTTCAGCGAATTTATCGAAGCTCGAGATAAAAATTATTTTTTAATTATTTCTCAACTCACTTCTTATAAAAAAATTGATTTGGCAGTTGAAGCATTTAATAAATTAAAATTGCCTTTGGTTGTTATCGGGGAAGGTCCGGACTACAAAAAGCTACTTAAACTTGCCGCTCCCAATATCCATATTTTGGGATGGAGAGATGAAAAAGAAAAAAATAAGTACCTAAAAAATTGCACCGCTTTTATTTTTGCAGGGGAAGATGATTTTGGCATAGCACCGGTTGAGGCAATGGGTTGGGGTAAGCCAGTCTTGGCATTTGGAGCCGGAGGAGCGTTGGAAACCGTTCTTCGAGGCGCCACAGGCGAATTTTTTTATGATTCCACGCCCGAAATTTTGGCAGATGGCGTGCGCCGGTTGCGCGATAATTTATCAAAATACAGTCCACTTGTCATCCGTAAATGGGCAGAGAGGTTTTGCCAGGAAAAATTCAGGCAGGAAATTATGGATTTTGTAAAGAAACTGGGGTATAATGTAAATTAAATGTCGCTATTTAGCGACAAACCCAAGGCTACTTTTTTGTCAGCAAAAAAGTAGCCAAAAAACTGCGCGCAGGTGCAAAAATTTGATAAAATCGGACTCGCCAAGCTAAAATTGTCGTGGTAAACTCGTCGCTTTGCTCCTCCCCGCTGACAATTTTTTAACGCTCGGCTCGCCTCAATTTTCCGACAAATTTTTCACATGTGCGATAAACGAAAATAAAATTTTGATTTTTGCATTTTAATTTTTTAAATTTTTATGATAATCGGCCATCAAAGAATTTGGCAGTTTTTATCCAAAAGCGCGCAAGGCGGGCGTCTGGCACATGCTTATTTATTTGTTGGTTCATCTGGAATCGGGAAGAAAAAAGTTGCCTTTGAATTTGCGAAACTCCTTCAATGCAAAAAGCCTCTAAAAAAACAGGGGAATTTTGACAGCTGTGGCGAATGCCGCGATTGCCTTTTGATTGAACGAAACCAGCACCCGGACGTATTATTAATAGAGTCGGATAATGAAACGTCAGAGGCAAAAGAAGAAGAAAAACAGACAAAAATCCAGGAAATTAAAATTGAGCAGATAAGAGCTCTGCAGCACCAGATTAATCTCTCGCCATATTCGGGCGAGCATAAAATAGTTATTATTGATTCTTCAGAGAATTTGACTCATGAAGCTGCCAATTGCCTTTTAAAAACTCTTGAGGAACCGTCTCAAAAAAGCGTTTTGATTTTGGTAAGTTCCAGCTGGCAGAAGCTTTTGCCGACTATTGTTTCGCGCTGTCAGATGATAAATTTTTTGCCGGTTAAAAGCCAGGTAATAATTGAAGGATTACAAAAGCTTGGCGCCAAAAATAAAGCAAAAATTATTCAGGCGGTTCGTTTTGCCTGCGGCAGGCCGGGAGTTGCACTGAAAATAATGAATGAGCCGCAATTTTTAGCAAAAAATATTCAATTGATTGAGGATTTGGAGAGATTAATGAAGAAAGATTTGGTGGAGAGATTCAGATATGCTAAAGATTTGTCGCAAAATAGCGTTAGCGCAAAAGAAGTCTTGGACCAGTGGGTTATTTGGTTTAGGGATAAAATTCTTTCTGAGTTGGGCAACAAAAATCTTCTGGTTTTGGGAGAGGAAAATTCCAAAAACATTTTCTCTTTGGCAAAAATTATTGAATCAATAAAAAATATCCAGCAGACTCAGCGGCTGCTTGAAGATAGTAGTTTTAATTCAAGGCTAATTTTAGAGAATTTAATGCTGAAGATTTAAAAAAGCGGTAGTTCAAAGTGCAAAATTCAATTTGATTTTTGATTTTTGACCTTTGAATTTGAGCAAAGCGAACTATGTATCAAGAAATTATTAAAAATATCAGGCCGAACTTAGACAAAGTTTTGGAAAAGCTAAAACAGGAAATTTCTGTTTTGCGGACCGGTCAGTCCAGTCCGGCGTTGCTGGAAAACGTGATGGTTGATTGTTATAATTCTAAAATGCCGCTTAATCAGCTGGCCGCAATAAATGTGCGTGGTGCCAGGGCCCTTCTTATTCAGCCCTGGGACAAGACAATTATTAAAAATATAGAAAAAGCTATTGTTGGTTCGCTTCCCGGGTTAAGTTCTGCAATTGACAGCGATGTCATAAGAATAAATTTGCCTTCTCCCAGCGAAGAAACGAGAAAAGAGCTGGTTAAGTCGTTGCATCAAAAACTTGAAGAAGGAAGAATTGCAATTCGTTTGGTAAGAGAAAACACTTGGAAACAGATTCAAGATTTGGAAAGAGCAGGAAAAATACGCGAAGATGATAAATTTAGAGGCAAAGAAGAACTTCAGAAGGTGGTTGATGAATATAATAATAAAATAAAAGAAACTGGAGAGAAGAAAGAGGGAGATATACTCACCGTATAATTTCCAATTTCCAATATCCAATTTCCAATCCAGTCCCGCGGAGCGAGACATATTATGCATTTAGACATTGGACATTTTATTGGAAATTAGAAATTGGGATTTGGAAATTTAAGGATTGGTGAATTAAATTATGCTTTTAACAATTCTTATTTTCATTGTAATATTAGGCCTTTTGGTTTTTGTCCATGAACTGGGCCATTTTTTGGTTGCAAAAAGGAACGGTGTAAGGGTTGACGAATTCGGATTTGGTTTCCCGCCAAGAATTTTTGGCATCCAAAAAATAAAGAAGTCTAAACAAGAGATAGCAATAGTTACAGAAGAGCATGGCATCAGTTTAATTTCAGAAACCTACAGTTCAAAGACGGATAAAGAATTGATAAAAATGGAAATTCAGGAAAGCCAGACTATAATTAAGCCTTTACCGTTTAAAAAATGGCGTTTTTTTTGGAGGAACGGAAAGAGAGATGAAAATTTTGGAGAGCAAACAGTCTATTCAATAAATGCTATCCCTCTTGGCGGATTTGTGAAAATTTACGGCGAGGAAGGAGAAGGCGTAAACAGCAGCCGTTCTTTTGCTTCAAAAAAAGCCGGGCAGAAAGCAAAAATACTTTTTGCGGGCGTAACAATGAATTTTATTTTAGCGGTTTTTTTATTCAGTCTGGGAAATATTATTGGCTTGCCAACTGCAATAGACGATAGCCAAGTTGATAAATATCCTGGCGCCAAACTTCAAATTGTGGGCACGAGCCGGAATTCACCGGCTGAAGCAGCCGGTCTTAGAGCTGGGAATTTTGTAATTGCACTGAAAAATAAAGAAGGAAAAGTCCTTGAGGGTATAAAAAGAACCGCTGAATTTCAAGCGTTTGTGGACAGCGAAAAAGGGAAAGAGATTATTCTTGTTGTCGAGCGCGGCAGTTCCAATATCGAAGTATCTGTCGTTCCAAGAACCAATCCTCCCCAGGGTCAGGGGCCGTTGGGGGTTGAACTGGCTACCGTGGCCAATATCAGCTTGCCCTGGTATAAGGCTTTATGGGAAGGATTTTTAACTACAATAAATTTAATCTGGCTGCTTTTAGTTGTAATTTTCCAAGTTTTAAAAAATTTAATAATTCAAGGCAAAGCAGGGGTAGACATCGTGGGGCCGGTGGGTATATATACATTGACAAATCAAGCGGCTGGCATGGGTTTTATATATTTGCTTCAGTTGACTGCTATTCTTTCCATCAATTTGGCAGTAATTAACGCTTTTCCCTTTCCGGCTTTGGACGGCGGCAGAGTCTTGTTTTTAATGATTGAAAAAATTAAGGGTTCGCCGGTTAGTCAGAAAGTTCAAAATTTGGCTCATTCTATTGGGTTTGCCCTCTTGATTTTATTGATGATTGCGATAACATATAGAGACATTGTGAGATTTTTCTGATTATTGCCATTTAAAGTTGCGTTACGAATTGATACGAATTTTGGCGTTCATTGTAGTTAAATGTATTCTATGTTTATGGTGGAGCGCCTCGCTAATATTTACGAATAAAAATGTTTAAAAATTTTTTTGGAACAATTTCTAAAGACATTGGAATTGATTTAGGGACGGCCAATACCCTGGTTTATGTCAAGGGCAGAGGGATTGTAATCAATGAGCCTTCGGTTGTGGCAATTAATCAAAAAACAGGGCAGATTTTAGCCATCGGCCAAGAGGCAAAAAGAATGGTTGGTCGTACACCCGGCCATATTGTCGCGACGCGTCCCCTTTGCGAAGGAGTGATTTCTGATTTTGAAATAACAGAACAGATGCTGCGATATTTCATAAATCAGGTGTGCCGGGGAAGTATTAAATTTTTATCAAGGCCGCGAGTGGTAATCGGGGTGCCTTCGGGAGTAACCGAGGTTGAAAAAAGAGCGGTGGAAGACGCGACAAGAAACGCCGGCGCCAGGGATGTCTATTTGATTGAAGAGCCAATGGCCGCAGCCATTGGCTCGAGACTTCCGATCCAGGAAGCAACAGGCAATATGGTGGTTGATATCGGCGGAGGCACAACGGAAGTGGCCGTAATTTCGCTCGGCGGAATAGTTGTTGTGAAAAGCTTGCGTATTGCCGGCGATAAACTGAACGAAGATATTATCCAGTACGCCAGAGAAGAGTTTAAGCTGTTACTTGGCGAGAAAACCGCCGAAGATATAAAAATTGCTGTCGGCTCCGCTTTTTCTTTAGAGGACAAAATGGAAACATCAATGCGCGGCCGCGATTTAATTACCGGCCTGCCAAAAGAAGTAATTGTTAATTCCGACGACATAAGGGAGGCAATGCGCCGTTCGGTTAAAATTTTAGTCAACGCAGTTCGTTCAACGATAGAGGAGTCGCCTCCGGAACTTGTCGCCGATATTATGACGCAAGGAATAATTATGGCCGGCGGCGGTAGTCTTTTGCGGGGGCTGGATAGATTAATTTCTCAAGAGACGCAGATGCCCGTTAAAATTTCGGAAGATCCTTTAACGGCGGTGGTGCGGGGGTGCGGGATTGTTTTGGAAGATATTGACGCGTTAAAAAATGTTTTAGTTTCAACACAGTATCAGGAGCCGCCAAGATAGCTTATAGCATATAGCTAATAGCAAACAACAAAATGCGAAAACGGGATTTTTCAAAATTTTATATCTTGGGAAGTTTAGTAGCAGCAATTATTTTGCTGATTTTTTTAAATTTTTTTGGCTGGTTTGAGTGGCCTAAAAAAATTTTTTTCAAAGCTGCCGTGCCGATTTTAAAACCTTTTGAGTCAACAGGCAGGAAGCTCTCGGACGGATTAGGCATTTTATTTAATATAAAAAGCCTGATTCGCGAAAATTCCCAATTGCGGATTCAAAATCAAGATTTAATTTCAAAATTATCAAAACTTTCTGAAGTGGCGCAGGAAAATAAGTTTTTGCGCCAGCAATTGCAAATTGAACCTTCTTTTGAATCAAAAATGGTGCAGGCAGAATTAGTCGGTTTTGATCCGGGAAATGTCGGCCGATATTTTTTGATTGGCGTAGGCACAGACAGCGGGGTAGCTGTCAATCAAGCAGTAATTCTCCCGGGCGGGTTTTTGGTAGGGAAAATAACTGAGGCAAAAAATAATTTCAGCAAAGTTTTAGAGCTGATAGATTCAGATAGCGCTGTTTTTACACTGACGCAAGAGACAAGGGTTGGCGGAGTGGTAAGAGGAGATCATGGCGTAGGTTTGATTTTAGATATGATTCCGCCGGAAAAAGAAATAAAACCGCAAGAATTAGTCATAAGTTCGGGCCTGGATGGCTTTATTCCAAATGGCCTTGTTATAGGAGAGGTAGAAAATAAAATTTCAAGCGAAAGCGAAGTTTTTCAAAGATTTAAAATTAAGCCGTCTATAAATTATAATGAGATAGAAACAGTTTTCATTATTTTGGGAAACAGATAAACCCCCACACCACGGACTTACGTACGTAGTATAGGGGATTCCCTTTAATATTTTTTAACATTCATCTACGGGCTGACACCAGTGGAGTTCCCCGACCTCGCTCTGCGAAGCGGGGCCGGCTGATATGGGGGTAAGTTCCCCCATATCATCTTACAAGTATGAATAAAATTATTGTTTTTTTACTGTTTTTTATGCTGTTGATTTTGCAAGTTGCTTTTGTGCCCCGTTTTTCAGTTTTTAATGTTTATCCGAATATTTTATTGATAGCTATTTTAGTTTTTGCAATTATGCGGCATAACAACCGGACCCTGCTTTTTGCTCTTTTTTTTGGTTTGGCGCTGGATATTTTTTCCAGCTGGCCCTTCGGCATTTATGCGTTAGATTTTGTTATATTGGCTTGGTTGATTCAATTTATCGGAAAAAACTTTTTTCGAGCCACAGATTTTTTTGGTCAGACTTCCATTATTGCCCTTTCCTGTGTCCTATTCAGCGTTTTAAACTTTTTTTTGATCAAGAATTTTTATTGGTTGGGTCTGGGACAAAACATAGCTTTTTGGGACAATCTTTTGAGAATTGGATTGTTGGAAATTATATTAAATTTCGTTCTGGCCGTTGCCGGATTAATGATATTTAAGAAAATCAATGGATTATTTACCACAATTTAAAGAAAAATTCAAAGGATTTAAAATACGCAGATCATTTAAAGAAAATATTGATCCCGAAGAAATTTTGATTGACACGGAGAAATCTCTTGATTTGCAGGATCAGAAATTAGAAACTCCGTTGCGAGCGAGAGTTTTTGTTATTTTTTTTGGAATAATTATAATCGGGCTTGCTGTTTTGCTTTTTCGCTCAGGTTATTTTCAGTTTTTAAAAAGCGAAGATTATTTAAAACTGGCTCAGCGAAACAGCGTGCGTATTTATCCCGTTTTGGCTCCTCGCGGGATTATTTATGATAAAAATTTAACACCATTAGTAAACAATCTACCAAGCTATAACGTCTTTTTGACTCCACAGGATTTGCCAAAAGATAAGATGGAAAGGGAGACGATGATAGAACAAATTAGTTTTTTATTGGATTTAAACCCCAAAGAAGTCACTAAAGAAATATCTGATTTTGATTTTGAAAAAGAGCAGAGGATTTTGCTTATTGGCGACTTGGCGATAGAGAAAATTTTAATGCTCCAGTCCCGCCTTGGAGATTTTCCGGCTTTGACCGTAGAAAATGGCGTTCAAAGACAGTATCTTTACGGCGAAATATTAAGCCATATTCTTGGGTATACGGGGAAATTAAGCAAAGAAGATTTGAATGCATTTCCGAATTATTCAACAGCCGAGCGTTTAGGCCAGGAAGGCTTGGAAATCAATTACGAAGAATTTTTAAGAGGTAAACTGGGGCAGCGGCAAATTGAAGTTGATTCAAAGGGGCGGCAGAAAAAAGAGGTTGGCGTAGAAGAGCCAATAGCAGGCCAAAATCTTGTAACGACCATTGATATTGAATTGCAGAAAAAAATATTTGATGAAGTAAGCCATATGCTGGCAAGCCTAAAAATAATCAAAGCAGCGGCAGTGGCAATTGATCCAAGAAACGGCAAGGTTCTTAGTTTGCTCAGTCTGCCGGCCTTCAATAACAATCTTTTTGAGAAAAGCATTTCTGTAGCGGATTTTAAGAAATTAGAGGAAGATCCTGATAATCCATTATTTAATAGAGCAATCTCCGGACAATATCCTTCGGGTTCTACAATTAAGCCAATGCTGGCAGCCGCGGCATTGGAAGAAAAAGTTGTCACGCCCTCAACCATTGTCAATGATCCGGGCCAGATAACGATTGTCAATCAGTATAATCCAAACATTGTTTATACATACCCGGACTGGAAAGCCCATGGCGCGGTTAATATTTATTCGGCAATCGCCCAATCATGCGATGTATATTTTTATACCATAGGCGGCGGCTGGAATGGGATTGAGGGGCTCGGCATTGATAGAATAAAAAAATATCTGGATTTATTCGGTTTTAATAAGCCCTTAGGAATTGATTTGCCGGGCGAACAAGGGGGATTGGTACCCGATGAAAATTGGAAACAAAAAACAAAAGGGGAACAATGGTATATCGGCGATACATACCACGTATCAATCGGCCAGGGCGATTTGCTGGTTACACCTCTTCAAATGGCATCTGCCATTGCCTCTATTGCCAACGGTGGAAAACTTTTCAGCCCCTACCTTGTTGACAAAATCGTGGATTCAGACAAAAATAGTATCAAAGTATTTGAACCGCATATTATAAGGGATGATTTCATTAAATCGGATAATTTAGCGGTTGTCAGAAAGGGGATGCGCGAAGCGGTGGTTAGCGGTTCTGCCCGATATTTGGCCGATTTGCCAGTTAAAGTCGCCGGGAAAACCGGAACTGCCCAGATCGCGGGACAGGAAAAACCGAATGCCTGGTTTGTCGGATTTGCGCCATATGATAATCCTCAAATTGTTCTTGTAATCATGCTGGAAAACGCCGGCGAAGGTTCAAGCTATGCGGTGCCGATTGCAAAAGAAGTGTTTAAATATTATTTTAAGGACTTTGTTCCCCGTTAGATAGAGTGCAAAGCGCTCATCTAACGGGGTGCTCAATGTTGTAGCTAAAATTTTATTCGCTACGCTTGAGCTCCGCTCATAAATTTTAAGACAACATTGGCATGAAATATCTCAGCAAAGAAGGTTTAGAGCAAATCAAAAAAGAAGTTGATGAATTAAAACTAAAAAGGCAGGAAATAGCCCAAAGACTGGAAGAGTCAAAAGCATTGGGTGATCTTTCTGAAAACATGGAATATCTGCAGGCAAAAGAAGCCCAGGCATTTAACGAGGGAAAAATTTTAGAGTTAGAAGAAGTTTTAAAGAACGCCGTTGTGATAAATAAAAATGGCGGCAATTCAATTGTCCAGATTGGAGGAACCGTTGAAATTAATTGCCAGGGAGAAAAACAGACATTTACTATTGTTGGTTCGGAAGAGGCCAATCCTGCCGAAGGAAAAATTTCCAATGAATCACCTCTTGGCAAAGCATTCCTCGGGCATAAAGCAGGGGAAACAGTAGAAGTTGAAACGCCCAAAGGGAAGGCGACTTATAAGATAATATCAATTAAATAATTTTCAATTCTAAGATGTCTTTAGAAAAAATAAAAGCCGACCGGCTTAAAAAATTAGAGAATATAAAGGCCGCAAAGATTAACCCTTTTCCTTCAAAAACGGGGCCGCGGCTGTTTATTTTAGATGTATTGGAAGATTTTGATATTTTAGAAAAAGAGAAAAAAGAAATTAGTTTGGCGGGGCGTCTGCGTTCGCAAAGGACGCATGGCGGTTCAAGCTTCGCTAATTTAGAAGATTTTTCTGGTCAGATCCAGATTTATTTTAAAAAAGATGAATTGGGAGAGAAAAATTATAATTTTTTTGCTGAAAATTTGGATATTGGCGATTTTATCCAAGCCCAAGGCGAAGTTTTTAAAACCCAAAAAGGCGAGCGTACTCTGCTCGTAAAAAAATATAAAATTTTAGCAAAATCTTTAAATCAGCTGCCGGAAAAATGGCACGGTTTAAAAGATGTTGAAGAAAGATTCCGTAAAAGATATCTGGATTTGTTGATGAATAAGGACGTCAGAGCGCGATTTGCCATGCGCAGTAAGATAATAAAAGAATTAAGGGCATTTTTGGAAGCAGAAGGATTTTTAGAAGTGGAAACGCCTGTTTTACAGCCCCTACCCGGCGGAGCGCTGGCCAAGCCCTTCCGCACGCATTTAAACGCTTTAAACATGGATTTGTATTTAAGGATTGCTCCCGAATTGTATTTGAAAAGATTGCTTGTTGGCGGATTTGAAAAAATTTATGAGATCGGTCGGTGTTTCAGAAACGAAGGGATGGATAAATTGCATAATCCTGATTTTACGATGCTGGAATTTTATTGGGCATACGCCGATTACCAAGACGTGATGAATTTAGTTGAAAGAATGTTTGGTTTTTTGGTGCCGGAAATGGAAATAGAATTTCAGGATAATAAAATTAATTTTACCGATCCCTTTAAAAGAATTTCTATTGGTGAGTTAATAATGGAACATTATAAAATTGACATCGGGCAAGCATTAAGGATGGATTTGGAAAAAATATTAATTCAGGCAGGAGAAAAACCGGAAAAGGATGCGCCTGATTGCAAATTAATAGACGAGATTTTTAAAACCATCAGGCCAAACATTATTAAGCCAACTTTTGTGACGAATCATCCTATAGAAATGTCGTCCTTGGCAAAAGCGTCCGAGCAAAACCCCAAAGAGGCGCAGAGATTTCAGATGATTGTTGCGGGGATGGAAATCATAAACGCGTATTCAGAGCTCAACAATCCCAAAGAGCAGGCAGAGAGGATGAAAGAGCAGGAAAAAGGGCGGCAGGATGATGAAATTCAAAGATTTGACAGAGATTATATAGAGGCATTAGAATACGGAATGCCGCCTGCTGCCGGATTAGGGCTTGGCGTTGACAGATTGGTCCAGTTTTTAACAAATGCGGCAAACATTCGGGAAGTAATTTTGTTTCCGACGATGCGTCAAAAAGAATAGTTTTTTAAAAATAAGAGGAGGTGAAAACATGGATTCATCAGAAGAAGTCGTCTATTATGCTATTGTTTTTGAAATGGACGGAAAATATTATCATAAAATCCAGTCTGGAAAAATTCCTGATTGCAAAGGTGAAACTGAAAAAATTTTTTTTGGGAAGTTCGCCGAAGTTTCCAACAAGGCAATCGCGCTGGAAGAGAAGTTAAATAAACTTTTGAGGGATGCAGAAAAAAAAGCAAGAAAGACAAAAAGTAACGAAGGGTTGCCTAGGAAGCGATCTCGGCGCATCCCGCAAAAAGATCTGACGCAAATTGCAAAACATATCGGCCTTTTTTAATATCAACAAGGCAAAGCCCCTCGCCGTTCCTTTAAAGTTTTTAACCCGGGCAATTTTTATCAGCCCGGTTTTTTTACACTCTTGCTCTAAATTTGTTTTTTGTATAAGATAAGATTACGATGTTAGATATAAAATTCATTCGCGAAAACAAGGATTTGGTAAAAGATGCGGTCAAAAAGAAATTTATGGACGTTGATATTGACCGGCTTTTACAGTTGGATGAAAAACGGCGCGGCTTGATTGCGGAATCAGAAACGATAAAAGCGGAACAGAATAAACTGTCAAAAGAATTGGCCAGAGGCAAAGATGAAAAACTGTTGGAAAAATCAAAAGAAATGAAAGAAAAGTTTAAAGACATGGATGAAGAATTAAAAGGCATAGAACAAGAATACCGTGATTTGATGCTTCGGGTGCCTAATATTCCTTCTGCTGACACGCCGATCGGGGCAGATGATTCCTTCAATAAAGAAATCGCCAGATGGGGCAAAATTTCTGAATTTGATTTTCCAATAAAAGACCATATCCAGCTTGGTAAAGATTTGGACATTATTGACACAGAAACCGGCGTCAAAGTTTCCGGTTTCCGCGGCTATTACTTGAAAAATCAGGGAGCGATATTGCATTGGGCAGTGCTTTGGTATTGCTGGCAGAAGATGCTGTCGGAGGGCTTTACCGCTGTGGTTGGCCCGACACTTGTAAAAGATTTTGTTTTATCTGGTAGCGGTCAATTTCCTTTTGGCGGAGAAGAAGTTTATCAAATAGGCAATTCCGGAAAATTGGCGAGCGGTGAAGAAATTTCAGAACCACTATATTTGGCGGGGACGTCTGAGCCAACCCTTCTGGCATATTTTTCAGATAAAATTTTGAAAGAAGATGAATTGCCCGCTAAGGTTTGCGGATTTTCGCAATGCTTTCGTTCTGAGGCCGGTAGTTATGGCAAAGACACAAGAGGTCTTTATCGGCTGCACGAATTTACAAAAGTTGAACAGGTAGTGTTTTGCAAAAACGATTTAGCCGAATCGGATAAATGGCTTGAAGAGATGCGAAAAATTTCCGAAAGCGTGTTGCAAGATTTAAAGCTGCCTTATCGAGTGGTACAGAATGCTTCAGGCGACATGGGCGCGGGCAAATATAAAATGTATGACATTGAAACGTGGATGCCAAGCAGGGGAAAATACGGCGAAACACATTCGGATTCAAATTTGACCGATTGGCAGGCCAGGCGCCTGAACATTAAATATAAAGACGCAAGCGGCGAAATAAAATTTGTCCATACTTTAAACAACACGGTTATTGCCAGCCCAAGAATTTTAATCGCGATTTTGGAAAATTATCAGCAAAAAGACGGTTCGGTTTTGGTGCCAAAAGCTTTGCAAAAATATACCGGTTTTAAAAAAATCAGTAAAAAGTAAACCCCCACACCATAGATTTGCGTCAGTGGCTTTGGAACAATGCTCTTCGTGGTTCTAACCATTCATTTATGGGCTGACGCCTGTGATGTTCTGGTGTGGGGGTAAGGATAAAATAATGAAAAAGCTTCGCATCGCTCTGCTTTTGGGAGGGAAGTCGGCTGAGCGGGAAATTTCAATAAAGACCGGCAAGATGATTACCAAAAACCTTGATAAAAAAAAGTATCAAGTTTTTTTGTTTGATCCGGCAAGGGATTTACTGAAACTGGCAAATTCGCTGAAAAAGAAAAAGATTGATGTTGTTTTTCCGGCGCTTCACGGCACTTTTGGCGAAGACGGCACAATTCAGGGAATGCTGGAATTATTCGGTATTCCTTATGTTTTCTCAGGAGCCTTGGCTTCGGCTTTGGCAATGGACAAAGATATGGCAAAGAAAGTTTTTAAGAAAGAAAAAATCCCGGTGCCCAAGCATTTTGTTTTTACAAAAAATAACTATATTTCATTGAAAAAAATAAAATTTCCCTGCGTGGTCAAACCTCTTTCGCAGGGTTCATCCGTTGGCGTAACAATTGTTACGGCCCCTTCCCAGTTGAAAAAAGCGCTCAAATATGCTTTGGAATTCGGGCCAAGAGCAATGATCGAAGATTTTATTGAAGGCAGGGAAGTGACGGCGGCTGTTTTGGGCAATTCAAAGCCTCAAGCTCTGCCTTTGATTGAAATAAAACCAAAAGTTTCTAAGTTTTTTGACTACAGTGCAAAATACGAAGTCGGCGGCTCTGAAGAAATTTGTCCGGCCCAGATTAATTCAGTTTTAACAAAAAAAATTCAGGATTTAGCAATTAAAACACATATGGCTCTGGGATGTCACGGGGTTACAAGAACGGATTTAATTTTGCACGGCAGCCAGCCGTTTGTCCTGGAAATAAATACAATTCCGGGCATGACAAAAACTTCTCTTGTGCCTCAAGCGGCGGCTGCAGCGGGGATAGATTTTCCGGAACTTCTTGACCGTTTGATTGAGTTGGCTCGGGAAAAATAAGAATCCTTATGAGAATTCAAAAATATAAAAATAAACCTTTATCTGGGAAGAAAAAAAGCAGGCTTGGCTTAAAACTTTTTATTTTAGTTGTAGTCTTTTTTGTTTTTGCCGTCGGAAATTTTTATTTAATAATTTTTTCTTCGGTATTTCAAATCAATAAAATTTCGGTTAATGGGGCAAAAGACGTAAAATCAGAAGAGATTCAAAAAATTGCCGATGATATTTTAAGCGTCAAATTTTTAAATAAAATTCCAAAAAACAATCTGATTTTTTTGCCCGAGCAAGAAATAACACGAAGCATCCTTAATGATTTTCCAAAAATAAAAGAGGTAACTTTAACAAAGAAATTCATGGATCACACTTTAGTCATTAATATTATTGAAAGGGAGTCATCTGCTATTTGGTGCCGCGTCTTGCCTGAAGAATCCTTTTTGGTATCTTCTTCGAGCGCCGGGCAATTGCCAAATCAGGCGCCCCAGGCAGAAAATTGTTTTTTTGCTGACGCAGGCGGCTTTATATTCGGCGAAGCGCCAATTTTAAGCGGCGGTGCGGTGCCGACGGTTTATGAGCAAACAGCTTCGGCCATAAATATAAAAGATAAGGTATCTAATCCCAGGACGCTGGAATTTATTTTGGCCGCAAAAAAAGAGCTGACAGCCGTTAATTTAAACTTGACTGATTTTGTAATAAAATCGCAGTCTTTGGGAGACTTGGAGATTTTAACGCCCGAAGGCTGGATTATTTATCTTGATATTTCTAATTCCCCGGCGAGCCAGGTTAATGCTTTGAAGCGCGTTTTAGAAGAGGAAATAAAAGAGAATCGGAATCGCCTTGAGTACATTGATTTGCGAGTGCCCGATAGAGCATATTATAAATTAAAATAAAAAGCGATCCTAATTTACGAATACATCCGAATTATCCGAATTGGTCAGTTGACGAATTATTCGGGTCATTCGGATGTGAATTCGGATCATCCGGGTCGTTTTTTTATTTTTACGGTATCTGATAAACAAAAATTGAATATCCAATAACCGCTTTTGGCTGCAAATTGTTCAACCAGTCATAGTAGCCGGTCGGGTCTTTGTAGCCTAAAGCCGGTTTGCCTCTGCCGCCCTGCAAAAATGTCGCCGAAACAGCCAGCCAGTCGCCGGATTTTAATTCGGAAGAATTTCTATTACCCTGCCAGGGCTGAAATTTGTCCCCAAGAACATATTGGGCATCCGTGCCGCCGAAATATTCAACATAAATCTTTTTGATATTATTTTGCTCCAGCCACATATTTAAACGTGCTAAATCCTGTCCCCAATCAAGATTTGAATCAACGGCGTATTTATAGCCATTTTTTGTCCCGCCGACGCTTTCATTAAAATAAGCCAAGAAAGAAGGAAAAACGAGCAAAACAGAAACTGTCTGCCAGGCAATCAGCGCGCCAAGCAGTCCGTATTTTAAATAAGGATAAACTTTTTTTGCCGTATCTTTTATTCTGGCCCAAGAAATAATTTGGGAAGATACGAGGGCATAGATAAAAGGAAAAGTCGGCAAAACATGGCGTACGCCAATATTCAGAGTCGAGCGCACGCTCATGATCCAATAAAGCGCGATGAAAGAAAACATGGCGAAGCTTTCAAAATTTCTTGTCAGCCATAAGGAAAGTTTTGTCAGGCGTCCCAAAGACGCTTCCGGAGCTTGGCCAAGCTTTTCAACCTGCCGCTTTTTGAATAGAAAATAGAAAAATATAATTATTGCTGCCATTGTTAAAATATGCAGCGTCAAAGGTTCTTTTAAGAAGTAAATTAAAGGGAAATAATAAGACCAGCCGGCGGCCGAAACTTGGCCAAGAAAATATGTTGTGTTTCCGCCGGCCGCTCTTTGAAACACCATAAGCAGCCCGAACATGTATTGTCCGAGAGCGCGGATAGGCGTTGATTTGTTAGCCGTCCAGATTGCGATTTCAGCCGGGCATCTGGTAATACGGCTTAGCTTTGTGCAAGAAGCAAGCGGCTGTTGGTCTTGGCCTCCGGCGTAGGAAGACATAATGAATTTTATGTCTTGAAGCTGTTTTTGCGGCGGATAATTTTTTACATGGAAATAATAAACAGGTGTTACTACAAACGCGTAGCCGAGAAGAAAAATGAAAATAATGCCGCAAAGATTTTTTGCAATAATTTTGGCGGCAAAAACAAATTTCGGCTTTTGTTCCTGCGTGTTTAAAAAAGGGCTTTTAACAACGGTTTTTTGTTTCTGCTTTTGATTAATAATTTTTATGGCAATCCAGACAGCTGTCAGAAATATAAAAAATGGAATCAGCAAAAATAAAGAGAATTTTGTCAGTTGCGCCACTCCGAAAAATATCGTCGCACAAATAAAATTCCATAATTTGGGATTTTTTATCCAGCGGACAAAATAAAAAGTAGCGATAAAAAAGCCGGCCGCGGCCGTTACATCGGTAGTCACAAAGCGGCCGTGGGCAATAAATGTCGGGGAAAAAGAAAATAAAAACAAGGCTAAAAGAGCCGCTTGTTTCCCCCAGAGTTCTTTTGTCCATCGGAAAATAAAAATACCCAGAATCATTAAGATTAAAAGCGTTGGCAGGCGGCCGACAAAAAGCATTATGGATGCCGGATTGCCTTCTTTATATAAAAAATCAAAACCAAAATCCCACTGGCCGTTAATATCCTGAGTCCAGGCTTTGATATTGGACGGAAAATTGATTTGCTGGCCGGAAATTTTTGAAAAAGCAAGAACTGCCAATCCGGCCAAATCTTTAATCAAGGGCGGATGTTCGGGATTTAAACGCATATCTTGCTGAGTGACATAAGAATAGCCTGCCGGCAGATGGGCCACTTCGTCCATAATGGCCGTATCGGAAAGCATTGAGTAAAAAGCAACAAGAAGCATAAAAACAAGCAAGGCGGCGGCGATGTATTTTGAAAGTGATTCGCTCATACCCAGTATATCAACCCCGTATATCAACTTCGGCACAAAGGCCGAGACGTTGAATGGGGGCGAGATTATTTAATATTATTGACTGATAAAACACTTAATTAATTTTTGCTTCGGGCGACAGCCGAAGTTGTGTTACGGGGTCAACCTCGACCGCCGCCGAAGGTGGTAAAATAACCGCCTCGGAAATGATGATTGAGACTGAAATTATATTTATTTTTTATATCAAATAAGTTTCCAAAATTATTATAAGTCGAGGTTGTATTACTGGGCACAATTTTTCTATTTGTTTTAATTAAAAATTTATTTTAAAGGCCGAGAATTCGCCGAGGTTTTCGATTTTACCGTTGGGATATTTTTGTTTCAATTGCCCAAATAAATTTTCATCATATGCCATTGGCAAAATGAGAGCTGGGGTTTGCAAATATTGCGAGAGCAGTTCGCTAAATTGGCTTGATTTTAAATAAGTAATTTCCGAATTATTATAATCAAGAAATTTTATAGTTTGAGACGGCATCGGGATTCCGTCGGGATATGGCACAGGCACGCCATCTTCGTTAACTATAACATATTTTTTAATATTTGTTGGCAGCGATTTTAAATAATTTGCTTCATCAACAAATTGTTGGGTAAAAGCGCCTTTTAGATTAGGGTTTTGAGTCCAGTCAACGAAATAAAGTTTATAGGAGAAATAAGCAACCGTAATGCAAAACGCAAAAATCAAAATGCAAAATGACAATTTAAAATTAAAAATTTTTGAATTTTGACCTGTAATTTTGATATTTGATATTTGATTTTTAAATTTATTTATTATGAGCCAAAAACCAAGGCCGATAAAAATATATGTAGGAGGTATTGCTCCAATAGATCGTAGTGCATGTGGTAGCCCTTCGTATGAAGCAATGGATGGCAGAAGCATAGCGTCCCAGGCAACCAGTAGCGTATAGTGGACAGTCAATAGGGAATAGCTTCTGTCTATATAATTCCGTTTTTTGAAAATTTGGAATATTGAATAAAAAACGCCGATGATAAAAAACGGAATGAGCGGCCAGAAAATTTCGGGCGAGCCGGAAAAATTATGACGCCAGTTATAATCGCCGACCGCGACAAACTGCCCAAGTGTCTTGATCGTGCTTTGAATCAGGGTTTTGGCCACGCTGCCGGTGGCGAAAATTGAAACTTGTCCCGCCCGGCCCATAAAATCAGCCGGATTTTTGGCATAGTAATATAAAAGCGGGGCGGCAGCTATCAGGGCAAAAATTACGAAGATAATCCATGGGGCAAGCTTTAGGCGGGGCCGATTTTTGATTATCCAGATTATAAATATTGGTAGAATAATCAGTGGCGCGACACGGAAGGCAATATAAGTATGGAAGCCAAGGCCGAAGAAAAGACCCGCGACTAGAAAATAGCCGTTAGCGAATAGTTTATGTTTTTTATCCGGGTCATCCGTGTGTAATCCGGGTATCGGGGTCGCGTTTAGCGCTTTGAATAAGAAATATAAACCCCAGACAAGAAAAAACGGAACCATTATTGCGCGAAAACCTATTCGCGAAAAATTGACGTGCCAGAACGAGATAGCGAGAAAGAAAGTTGATAAAAGGGCGATGATTGTACTAGGGGCGTCAAAAGCCTTTGACTGCGGCCTCACTTCGTTCGGCCTGCGCTCAGGCGATAAACTATTTATTCCCTGAGCGAGGGCGTAGCCCGAGTCGAAGGGTTTAAGATAACTAAATAACTCTTTTGTAAGCAAATATGTCCCAAGCACCGTCAATATCCCAAATAAAACCGCCACGATTTTTATCGCCCAGATGCTTGCACCGAAAGTCAGGAAGCTGACCGCGATTAAATTTATGAACAATCCTTCGCGGCCGTTGTTTTCCGGGTAAAAAACTTTAAAATCGCCCGTCTTTATGGCGTCAAGCGCATTTACCCCATTCATTGCCACATCAGGATAAAGGCCGGGCGGAATTTCTGCCAATTTATAAAAACGGAAAAAAACCGCTATTGCCAAAATTAAAAGAAGCAGAATTATTTTGTTTCTTTTTGAGATAGATAGCATATTGTTTCTATTATACCAGAATATCAAAAATATGTTTGTGGATAACTAACGACCGGAGCTGCTTACTTAACAGAGCTTTTATGATAAAATGAAAATAAGAGAATTAACTATATTTTTGGTAAGGAAGCAAATATAAATTTATGCCCAAGTTTGAGCAACCTCAACCATATTCTCCAGAAGAACAGACAGAAGTAAAAGAGGAAATGGAAAGGCAGGCAGATGAACAGAGAAAGACATCGGAACAGCAGCCATCGGCTGAAGAAACATTAAAGCCACAAGAAGAAGGGGGGAAAGAGCCTTTAGTAGAGGAACTAGAGCTTGGCATTCGTGAAGAAAAACAAAGCATCGAAGCTGGCGAGCAAGAAAGAAGGCAAGAGGAAGAAGTGAGAAAGGCCAAAGAAAAAGAGAAGCAAAACGTATTGCACGAATTGAAAGAAGAGCCAGCTCCGGAAGTAATAGAGTCGGTCCATCGAGCCGAAAGGAGGAGTGAGATTATAAAGACGCCCGAGCAAATTCTAATAGAGGCCAGAGAAAATTTTGCTAGGGCGCAACTGGATAAAGTTGAGACACTAAAAACCGTTAAAAAATTTAAAGGCGAGTCACTGATTAATGCTATAAAATCGTCGGACTCTGAAACAATAGCTGAATATGACGAACAAACCAAAAATTTAGTTGACAAAGGCATACCGGCGACTTTAATGACTGCCGAAGAGAAGCAGGTCTATTATGACGCGCAGACAAGGAGAGACGCTTTTATTTCTCATATTGAATCATGCGGTATAAAAAATGTGCAGGCATGTAAAATGTATGAAGACATTATTGAACACAACAGGGCAAAAGAACAATATCAGGACGCATTAAAAAATACGAGGGCGACAATGTATGAAAAAGCTCTGGATGAAATAGAAAAATTAGGCGTGCCTAAAGAAAAAGCCAATGAGTTGATGCGTCAAAAAATAGATGAAATTGCGAAAACAACGGTCGTGGCAGAGGCGAATAATTTATATGGCACAAAAACTAAAATTGGTCTAGAGGCCAAAGGCGATGCTTCATTCTTTGAGAAAAGTTGGAAAACAGCCGGTAAAGCTGTTGAATGGTATAGAAAACTGCCTCTTAAATACAAGCTTATGGTTTCAGCTGGATTATTGGCTGGCGGTGTGGCGGCCGGTGCAGCTGGTGGGGCAACAGGTGCGGCTTTGGCGGCAGGCGTAGTCACTGGCCGCTGGTTCCAACGAAGTTTTGGCGGTGCAGCCACAGCCGTTGGATTGGAAAGCTTAATCAAGCGTTCTCAAGAAAAACGGGCCGAGAAAAAAACATTTAAAGAATTTGGCGATAAATTATCTGAAATAATAGAAAACAATGATAAAAGTTTAGACGAAAGATTATTTGAACTGGAAGGCAAAAAGAAAGGTGAAAAAACCAGCCGCTATATTTTAGCGGGCACCGCTGGCGCAGTGGTGGCCTCCGGTTTATTGGGCAGAGCGATTCGTTGGGGCTTAGAAGAAACGGGAATAGGTAAATCAGTAAAAGAATCAGTCACTGGCTGGTTTGAGCATAAACCGCCTTCTCCGGAATTGGCAGTTTCTCATGGGCCGGGTTATATACCAACCGCAGAAGATCAAGAAATATTTAAAGAAAAACCAATTTTACTTTACGAAGAATCTTATGAGGTGTTGCGCGGCGGTCCTCAAATCGCCGAAAAAGGAGATTCGGTCTGGAAAATTATTGGCCGTCAGATGTCAGAACGTTACGGAGAAAAATTCGACAATTTGGATGAAGCTCGAAAAACCTATCTGATTGATGCCCTAAAAGATAGAGTGGCCGTTGATCCGGAAAAATTCGGAATAACAAATGTAGACCAGATTGAGGCAGGGAAAACCTATAATTTACTGCCTGGTAGCAGAATTGAGATTGAAGAATTAATGGATAAAGCTAAGACATTGGAGGAGGGAATAGCTTCGCAGATAACCGAACACGATAAAATGATAGAAGATTGGGTTAAAAATCATCCTGGCGAAAGTTTAACAACTGAAAAAGTAGATGAGATTTTGTTCGGGGGAAAAACAGAGATTTCGGATATAGAAAAATATGAAGAAATTGCCAGCGCAAAGAGAGCAGGGACCCCTATTGAGATCCCAGGCCAAGAAGAGGCAGCTCAAGCAGAGGAGCTGCCAGGCGAACCAGAAGCAGAAGATTCGCGCTTTAAAGCGGAGTATCCGTATAGTCCAGAGGAAAAGAGGCAAATGGGCGAAAGAATAATGGATTATAATGAAAAAGCGCAGGTCAGAGCTATTGGTTATGCTCAGCCGGAATATCAGACCGTAAGAAATGTAAAGGTTAATATTTTTTTGCAAGAATTTCCTCCCCGTCATCGGGCCTGGGATATGTGGCGTATGAATCCGAATTACAGTCGCTATAGTCCTTATGAATTCAGGCATCATGTCAGAGCGGCTGAGATAATTAGAAATTACCACCCTCATAATCGCGGCATAGGACAGATGACTATTGGAAGATTTTTTCAGACTTATGGCCCCAGGCGGTTTCCGATGCCATTTCCTCCGCCGCCCCCTCCGCCATTTGGCAGACCATTTTAAAATAAATAATTTTTAATCACGCTAATTATGGACAAAGATACAATCCAACAAAATATAATTCAAGGGTTGGGCTTGCAAGATTTGCCGGAAGAAACGCAAATTAAGCTTTTGACGCAGATGACAGAGTCGGTTTTAAAGAGAGTCACCGTGCAAGTCCTGGAGCGGTTGTCGGAGCAGGAGCGCGAAGAATTTGCCAAATTTCAGGAAACCGGCGACGTCGCCAAAGTGGACGAATTTTTAAAGTCAAAAATTCCGGATTATGATGGTATGGTTGAGCAAGTAGTGGCCGAGTTTAAAGAAGAAATGAAGTCTAACATCGAAACTTTAAAAAGTGCTTAAAAAATAATTTTTTAACTCAAGGAGACCTTTTTATGAATCCAGAAATGCAGATAGAAAAAGAATTTTCTTCGGAGGGGGAAAATATAGAAACAAT
>Ga0210049_1000060_pt1 | contig 68001 bp, 87 predicted proteins | sample CryGeyCG2014_300_2_FD_183964 | JGI IMG/M metagenome (GOLD analysis project Ga0210049, IMG submission 183964) | Groundwater microbial communities from aquifer - Crystal Geyser CG06_land_8/20/14_3.00 (SPAdes) (version 2) | ecosystem: Environmental > Aquatic > Deep subsurface > Groundwater | place... | reverse complement strand
ACAGCATATGGAACTCCAACTACAATCAGCCCAATAACCAAAGAAACAATAGCATTAATCTGCCTCTTGCCTTTTCCGAGGATTTCTGATTTTTCAAGAATAGCATAAACAACGGTAAATATCAGCAAAAATGGGAGAATTACTTGTGAGAAGAAAGGATGTGCGAATATTCCAAGCTGTGCTTGTTCACCTGCCATTTTTAAAGTAAAAGATTTAGATTATCTCGTCTGATTCTTCTGAAGATGCTGATGGAATTGCGGCCTTGCTTATAATTACAACATCACCAACAGATTTTACAAATTGGTGCGGCACAATAATTCCTCTTGCCCCTCCAAGAAATGAAGAAACATTGCTTTCTCTTGCAACTCTCATTCTCCAACTTTCGATTTTGTTGTCGAGAAGATTAGCCTCTTCAATCTCTCCGAAAAATTCACCTGAGTCTGTAAACACCTTCATACCAATCATTTCACTTATTTTTTTTATTTTTAACATTTTTCAAAAAACAAAGTTGTTTAAATTAATATTTTCGAAGGAGAGGTCATTTATATATTTTTTCATTGACTTTAGAGTATGTTCAATAAAGAAAGATTTATAAAAAAAGGGGATTGTTTAAATGAATAATTAAAAAATGAAGATAAATAAGCAAGAAATAATCTACCTGATTGCTTCTGCCATTTTGATAGGCTACATTGTTTCATTTAATGAACTTCTAACACAGGCTGTTCAGTCCTGGATTATCTGGTTAAATCTCACTATTGCGGCTTTTGTGATTGTTGCAGTCAATGTTTTTGCGAAAAAGCTTGCTGCCTGGAAAAAGGGGTGCGAATTAGAAATGAAATTATGGACATTCAGGAGATTTTGGTTTCCAGAAAGAATGAAATTTCCATTTCTTTTTCCAATATGGTTTGTTCTGCCTTTAATCATAACCTGGCTAAGTACGGGAAGATTATGGTGGCTTGCGATTCTTGTATTTGAAGCAGAGCCAACATTTTCTAGAGTAAGAGAAAGATGGACAGAACTTACAGAGTGGGATCTTGCTCTTTTTGCTGCTGCGGGAGTTTATGCAAATATTGTCCTTGCAGTCATATTCAAGGCTTTTGGAGCTCAGCAGTTTGCAATGCTTAGTGCGTGGTTTGCTTTTTTCTGTCTGATTCCAATAGGAAATTTGGATGGGGCAAAAATTTTCTTTGGGGGAGATAATGGCAGATTATTTTGGATTTTCAGCATCGCCCTGACAGCAATTGCATTGATTTTGCTCAGTGTTGCAAGCATAATCTCAACAATTCTTGCGGCAATAGTTGGCGCTTTCGTTGTTATGCTTCTTTATTATTTGTTTGTAGAAAGAAAATAATTTAAAATTTTTATTTTTGCGCTTTAATTTCAAATTGTTTATCATATATTTCTATATCTGCCATAGGCAGTTTTGCTGTTGCACTAGTAGGAAAATTATTCTCATCAAGATAAACATAGCCCAAGATAGACTTTTCAGAAGAAACTGTAAGTTTCCATTCTCCACCATATTTTTCTGCACGGATGTAATATGGAGAAATATTGCCGTGAAATAAAACATCTATTTTTTTAACGCCTTCTTCAATATTCTCTGAAAGATAAGAAGTTATTGCTGTTGGAAAATCATAGACTATTTGATTATCACTTAATTTAAATGATTTTTTAAATGGTTTGATAAAAATAGATAATGGAAAAGGCAAAACTGCTGTTTCTTCATAATATATGTTCTTAATAGGAAAAGAAAAAAGGGCTCTGCCATTTCCCAAAACAGTGTTCCATTCACTCCATACGGGTTTTCCAGAGTTTGCAGCAAATTCTGTTTTGATATATTTGTTTTGCTCTTTTTGCTTGGAGTTCTTGTTTTCTGACAAGAATTTAAATTCAATTCTAGCATTTCCATTGCCAGGATAAGAAGTCAATGATTCAACACAATTAGAATTTTGGAAAAAACTAAGAAATTTATAATTAACTGTCCATTTGCGATTATTAAACTGGCTTAAAACCCGCTCTATTTTTTTAGTTTTTACTGTTTCAGAATTAGAAATCGTCTGTTCGAGCCCGCTTGTTTTCGCCGGAAGAAGCAAGAGAGAGGACAATATTCCCCCATATAGCAGGCTCTTAAAAATCTTTTTCATTTTTCTTTCACAACAATAATGTATAAAAAGATTATTGCAGACAAATAAAATTGTTAAAATGCTACAGAATATCACTCCGAGGGAATATCAAAAGAAAATTCTTGAAACTGCCGAAAAGAAAAATACTCTTGTAATACTTCCAACAGGTATTGGCAAAACATTGATTGCATTGATGCTTGCAATAAAAAGAATAGAGCTTTTTCCAAGAGAAAAGATTCTCTTTCTGGCCCCAACAAGGCCTCTTGCACAACAGCACTTAAAATCGTTTGAAAAGCATTTGCCTGAGATTTATGCTGATATGCAGCTATTTACAGGAAAAGTTAGTCCAGAAAAAAGAAAAGAAATATGGCAAAAAGCAGATATTATCTTTAGCACACCACAAACTATCGCAAATGATTTGAAAAATGGCTCTTACTCGCTTGAAAATGCATCTTTATTGATAGAAGATGAAGCCCATAGATGTCTAAAAAATTATGATTATGTTTTTGTTGCTCAAGAATTCAAAAAACAGGCCAAGCATGCCAGAATTTTAGGGTTGACTGCAAGTCCTGGCTCTGAGCATTCAAAGATAAAGGAAATTTGTAATAATTTGGGAATAGAAGCGATTGAAATAAGAACTCGAGAGAGCAAAGATGTAGAGCAATATGTTCAAAAGCTTCAAACTGAGATTGTAAAGGTGGAATTTCCACAAGAGTTCGAAAAAATTAGAAAGCCCTTACAGGAAATTGTAAGAAGAAAAATTGAAGAATTAAAAAATAGGAAACTTTTATTCCAGCCTCCGACAAAAAAGAATCTGATTGAGCTTCAGGGGAGAATAATAAGACAAATCACTGCTGGAAACAAAAACTTTAATATTTTGGCAGGTGCTTCTGCCTGCGCGCAGGCAATAAAACTATATTATGCTCTTGAATTGCTTGAAACTCAAACCCTTGAATCATTCAGAAGATATCTTCGGGATATTTTTGAACAGGCAACAAAGGGGAAGAGCAGAGCAGTAAAACAATTAGTAAAACAAAGAGAATTTAATTCTGCATACATTTCTACAAACGAATTTCTTGCAAAAAACATTGAGCATCCAAAACTAAAAAAAACAGTGGAACTGATTTCAGATGAAAAAATAAAATTTGACAAATTTAGAGCGATTGTTTTTTCACAATATAGAGAAACTGTAATCAATATTTGCAGAGAATTAAACAAAATTTCTGATATTAAGGCCAGAGTATTTGTAGGGCAGGCCAATAAGGATAAAGGGGGATTAACGCAAGACGAGCAACAGCAAATAATTCATGAGTTTTCAAATGGAGACATAAATATTCTTTGCGCTACAAGCATTGGTGAAGAAGGTTTGGACTTGCCTGAAGTGAATCTTGTTCTTTTTTATGAACCTGTCCCTTCTGAGATAAGAAAAATCCAGAGAGCAGGAAGAACCGCCCGTTTAATGCCTGGCAAAATCATCATTTTAATAACAAAAAACACAAGAGATGAAGGAAATTACTGGGCTGCGTTTCATAAAGAAAAAAGAATGCATCGAGCAATATCTGAGTTGAATAAAAGCTTTGAAAAAAATCTGGAAAAGGAGCAAAAGCAATTGGATTTCTTTAAAAATAATCAATGAAGCATAACAATCCTTAAATCCTAATAAGTCTGCTAAATCAAGATGGTTAGAACAAGGCCTACATGGAATGAACAATTTCTGGAAATTGCATATGTTGTTGCGAAAAGGGCAACTTGTTTAAGACGGGGATTTGGAGCGGTTATTGTCAATCCAAAAACTCATCAAATAATTAGCACAGGATACTGTGGAAATGCATCAGGAATAAAAGATTGCATAGATTTAGGAAAATGCTAAAGAGACATGATTGGAGCGCCTTCTGGAGTTCTATATGATTTGTGTAATAGCATTCATGCAGAAGAAAATGCAATAATGCAGGCAGGAAAAGAAAGATGCTTGGGAAATGTGATTTATGTTACTGGAATTGATTTTACAGAAGAAAATAATCTTTTTTATGGAAAACCTTGCTATAAGTGCGAATCAAAAATAATAACTGCCGGATTAGAAGAGATAATTTTCTTCAATAAAAATTGTAAAAAGATAAAAGATATCAAGGAAGAGAATATTATGAAATTAAAAGTTGCTGACGTTATTATTGGAAGGAAAAACAATCCTTTTGAAAATCAAGAAAAGCAGGTAACAATACTTAAGGAAAAAGGACTTCAATTTAAAGAATCACAATAAAAAGCCTTATTAATTCGCTTTGAATTTCTATCTTATGAAAATTTTAGTTGATTCTAGGGAAAAGAACAGTCTTGTTCTCGCAGAACTCTCAGAACTTGGAGCAGAAACAGAAATAAAACAATTAGTGGTTGCTGACTACATTATCGGAGAGATTGCAATCGAAAGAAAAGCGATATCAGATTTTATTTCTTCAATGATTAACAAAAGATTAGTAAGACAGCTTGAAGAAATGAAACAGTTCAAAAAATCCATTCTAATAATTGAAGGCTATGACAACAAGAATATTTACAGCACAGGTGTTCATGAAAATGCCATCCGTGGAATGATTCTCGCTATCTTGCTTGATTTTGAAACTCCAATAATTTTCACAAAAAATGAGGAAGATACTGCAAAATATCTGACAGTGCTGGCAAAAAGGCTTGAAAGAGGACCAAAAGAGATAAGCCTAAGAGCAAAAAAAAGAATTTTCAGCGCAAAAGAACAGCAACAAATAATTCTAGAGGGCTTTCCAGGGATAGGGCCTTCTCTTGCAAAAGCAATGCTTAAAAAATTTGGCTCGATACAAAAAATAATTAATGCGAGCTTAGAAGAACTTAAGGAAATTAAAAAACTCGATGAGAAAAAAGCCAAAATAATCAAAGAATTGATTGAAAGGAGATATTATTGATCTAAATTTAAATCTTCATAAACAGGGCCGTTTGGAGTGAGTGTGGATTTCTTTAATTTTATTTCATCAACAACAAATTGGATAGATTTTAGGGGAATCTTCTTGATTTGCTCAACAAAAAATTTCTTATCTTTTACAAATTTAACTCTTGCCAGGGTGACGTGGCTTTCAAATCGCTCATTTTTATTTATTCCAATCTTCTTAAGTTCAGAATCGAGAGTATTGTGAATTTCTTTAAACTTGTCAGAGGGCTCTAAAGAAACCCAAACAACACGAATGAAATTTTCGTCTGGAAAAAAACCGACATTGCTGATATGCGCTTCAAATTTTTGAAATTTTATTTTTTCAATAGCTTCTTTTACCTTGAAAAGTTCATTCTCTGAAATTTCTCCTAGAAAACGCAAAGTTAAATGTAAAATGTCAGGATTAACTAAAAGAAGCTTACAGTTTTCTTTAGGCAATTTTTCTTGAACTTGTTTAAGCTCTTTTTTAACTTCATTTGGCAAATCAATTGCAATAAAGCTGCGCATTTTAATGATGAATTAATTTATTTTTTGCAGTTATTATTTTTATTTTATCTTTTTCTGCTTCTTTCTTTGTCAATCCTAAAAGAATAAAGCATCCAATCAAAGCTAAAATTCCAACTGCAATAAAAACGGGTGGAAATCCAAACTTAAAGGCTAAAATAGAGCCAAAAAAAGCTGCGGCTGCTGTTCCTAATCCAACAGAGCTGCTATAGATTGACCATTCCCAACCTCTTTGTTTCTTACTAAGATTTGCTGCAAACAATGAAAACCATGCAGGATTTGCAAGTCCTGAACCAATGCCAGCTAACAATGATGCAAAATAAATATAATTAACATTTGTTGCAAAAAAATAAATAAATGGAACAACAGATATAAAAAAAGTTCCGCAAATTGCCATGGCATAACTGTGTTTTGGCTGGGCATAATATGCAAAAAAAAGCTGGAGGATGCATCTTACAAGCAGGGTTATTGTTGTTGCAATTCCAACTGCAGCAATACTCCCGCCGACAAGATTGTCTTTGATAAAAATTGCCATTATTGGTGCAATCAAACCAAAACCTGTCAAAACAAAAATATCTGAGAAAATTAGCAATTTGAGTATTCTGTTCATTTTTCCTCTTCTTTTGAAAATTCTTCTATTATTTTAATGCCTGTTTTAATTGTTATATTGTTTATATCCTTTAAAGGATTTATCTCTATGATGTCTACCACATTTATATTTTTAAGCAAAAAAATTCTTCTCAAAAGAGCAAAAAATTCACGGTTAGTAAATCCTGCCGGTTCTGGGCAACTCACGCCAGGGGCAAATGCTGGATCAATTATATCAACATCTATGCTAATATAGATCTTTTCAAAATTTCTTGAAAATTCCATAATCAAATCTCCTAAGGTGCTTAAATCTGGAAGATTTGCCATATAAAAAGCGCGAATTTTATTTTTCCTGATGAATTCTTCCTCTTCAATCTCAACATTTCTAAGCCCGACAAGAATTATTCTCTCTGAAGACACTATTTTTTCATCTATGAGCTTGCGAAGCCAGTCTTCATGAGTCTGTTCTTTCATTGAAGGCATTAAATCTGCATGGGCATCAAAAACAACCATACCAGAATTTTTGTTTTTTTGGAAAAATGCTTTTGCAGAGGCATAAGAAACAGAATGATCGCCGCCAACAATTATTGTTTTTTCTTCGAATCTAACTTTACTGATTATTTCTTTATTTGAATATTCAATATTGCTATTATCAACTGGAACGTTAATGAAATTAAAAGATTTTTTTTTAATTAAATTTTCAAATTCATCGGGGGTTTTTTCACAGCCAGAGGTTCTGCCAAGTCCGCTGATAAAAGGAATTTTATAAATCTTCATTTTGGAAGCAGGGCTGAAAAAGAGTATTTTTTAATTTGTCTTGGAATTTTTCTTACTTCTTCTAAATCAACTTCTGAAATTCTTTTAATGTAATTATAATATTCCTCTGCCCCGTTGGCAATTTCCTCATAAATTAACTCTTTTGCAACAATCTCGCTTTTTTCTCTTGAAAGTTCAAAAGAGCCTATCAGTTTTTCTTTTGTTTCAGCAAGCTCTTTTTTAGAAATTGTCTTAAGACTATTTATTTCTTTTAAAATTAAGGATTTTATGAGTTTTACTTTATCTGGAGAGGTTCCAGCATAAATTATTTCCATCCCATATCTTGTGCCAGAATCATATAATCCATCAATATGATATGCAAGTCCTCTTTTTTCTCTTACTTCCTGATAAAGCCGTGAAGACATTCCTTGAATAAGAATAGAATCAAAGATTTCAGCAGAATATCTTGATTTTTCAATTGCAGTTGGCATATGAAAACCAAAAGCGATTTGGGCTTGATCAATATTTGGCCTTTTTTCTATTGATTCTGCAGAAATTTTATTAATGTGTGGCTGAAATAAGACGGCATTATTATTTTTAAAAACAAATTTTTTATTTATAATTTCCTCTGCCTCTTTAATAGATGCATTTCCAACTACAGAAATGATTAAATTTTTGGGCATGTATGATAAATGCCTTGCTTCAAGCGTTTCTTTATTTATGCGATTAAGCGTTTCAATATTGCCAATCATTGGTGCACCAAATGGTGAAGCATAAAGCAAATTAATTAATTTTTTAAGAACATATAGCTGGGGCAAATCATGCTGCATTTTTATTTCTTCAAAAATAATCTTTCTTTCTTTTTCTATATCTTCTAAAGAAAAGCTAGGATTCTGAATCATTTCTGAAATAACTTCAATTCCAAGTTCAAGATATTTTGAAGGAAGCTTCACATAAAAAGTTGTAAGGTCTTGTTCTGTAGAACCGTTTCTTGAGCCGCCAGTTTTTTCAATGATTTCATCAATTTCCTGACTCGTTCTTTTTTTTGTATTCCTAAATATCATATGCTCTAAAAAATGAGTTATTCCTTTTTCCTGGGCCTTTTCATTAGCTGCGCCCTGTTTTATTGCTGCAAAAATCGCTACAAGAGGCTGATTTCTCTCTTCAGATAAAAGGGTTATTCCATTTTTCAAGATTCTTTTGTTGAATTCTATCATTTTAAAGAAAAATCTAAAATTAACGAGTTATTGCGTATTGTTTAACTGTTTCATAAAGCTTTTTTGCCCTTGTGTTCTTTTTGAAATAATCTCTCACAGGATTAATCATTTCATTGAGATAAAAAGCTGTTGCATTTTTTAAATCAAGAGGATGAACATCTCCTTTTAGATATTTTTTTTCTAATTCATTGTAACTAAGTTCAATATTTCCTCCGAATTTTTGGGGTCTTTCTAGTTTTATTGAAGGATATCTTTTGAAGATAAGATTTTTCAGATAGTCAAATATTGGGTTTCCTTCAACTATTTTTGGTAAGCAAAAAGCTGAAGAGATTTTTCTTTTGATTTCTTCTTCTGAATCGTGCATATAAATACATGTTTCGGGCTTGCTTTTTGACATCTTGCTTGCCAAAATAGTCGCTTCCTCATCATCACTTTTTTTAATTCCCTGAAGACCAAGAATCATATGGTGATGAACAAGAACGGGTTTTTTCCATTTTAATTTTTCTGCGACTTCTCTTGCAAGTATATTTGCTCTGCGTTGATCAAGACCGAGCTGACAAATATCTACATCAAGATGAAAAACATCTGTAACCTGCATAGATGGATAAAAAAGTTGGGCCGTGCTTTGAATTTCACCCTCTTGACGACCCATTATTGTAGTGGCTCTCATACTTCTTTTTATGGTAGTTTCTTTTGCAACTTTCAATACTTTATCCCAATAATCTAAATCATCCATAATTTGACTAGCCCAAACAATTTCAACCTTAGAAGTATCAACACCGCAGGCTTTCCAGACTTCAATAAAATATTCTCCAGCAGTTCTTATCCTTTCCATATCTCCGCCAAGTTTATTGTTGATAAAAGCAAAATAATCAGCCAGATATAATTTGAATTTAATTCCTGCCTTTAACATATTTTTAAGATTTTCTGCTCTAAGCAAGCCAAAAGGTATGTGCGCAAGTCCTGAAGGCTCAAAGCCATCATATGCTATGGGCTTGCTTTTTGTTTCAAGAACAGTTCTTAATTCCTCTTCTGTTATTATCTCTTCACCAACTTCTTTTATCAATCTCAATCTTGTTTCAACATCCATATTTTTTCAAATGGGAGAAATTACTTAAATCTTTCTGCCCATAAGATCTTATGAATCTGCTGAAAATAGCATTTTTGGCAACAGTTATAGGAATACTTATTTTAGCAATTTTATCTCAGAATTTAGAGCCAAAAAGCATCTCAATTTCAAAAATAGACTTGAAAATGCTTGATAATTATGTTAAGATAAGCGCCTCAATAAAAGAAGTGATTAAAACAGACAGCATTACAATTCTGACAATTAAAGATTTAGCAGATAATTCTGAAATAACTGCAATCATGGATAAAGGAGATGTATTGAAGGGAGAAAATGTTGAAATTATTGGCCGAGTGATTGAATATAATGAAAGTCTTGAAATTGAGATCGAAAAATTAAAAATAATTTAAAATGATTCTTTCAATTCTTATTGCCCTTAGCTTTGGAATTCTTGCTGGAATTTTAACAGGCCTCGCTCCAGGAATTCATATAAATCTTGTGGCATTATTTTTATTTATAATATCCACGACACTTTTGAAGTTTACGACACCAATTATTCTTGTGGTCTTTATTATTGCAATGACAATTACACATACCTTTTTTGATTTCCTTCCATCAATATTTCTTGGAGCGCCTGATGAATCTACAGCTTTATCTGTTTTGCCAGGACACAGCATGTTGCTTGAAGGAAAGGGATATGAAGCGATAAGAATTACTACTTTTGGAAGCTTAATTGGCGTATTTTTAATTCTGGCAATAAGTCCTTTTTTTGTTTTAGTTTTACCATGGTTTTATGATATTACTAAAAAAATAATGTTCTTTATTTTAATTGGTGCTTCTGCATTTCTCATATTAAATGAAGAAAAAGGAAAAAAGTTTGGAGCTTTTTTAATTTTCATGCTTGCAGGGATTATTGGAATTTTCAGTTTGAATTTTTATGTGGTTAAACAGGCTCTTTTTCCGATGCTTACTGGCTTATTTGGAGCAAGCATGCTTGTAGGAAGTATTAACAAAAAAGTAAATCTCCCAAAACAGAGTCTGACTTTTGAAAAAATAGAGAAAAAAGAAATTGTAAAGGCTACGTTTTCAAGTATAATTGCAGCACCATTGTGTTCTTTCTTGCCAGGAATTGGCGCGGCACAAGCTGCAGTTATTGGAAGTCAATTTTACAAAATAAAACAAAAAACATTTCTCTTAATGCTTGGAATAATTGGAACACTGGTTGCAGGGCTTAATTTTGTTGCTCTTTATGCAATTGGAAAACCCCGAAGTGGGGTTTCTGTCATTGTTGGAAAATTGCTTGAGATAAATCTGAGTCAATTAATTTTGTTGCTTATCATAATGCTTGTTTCGGGGGTTATAGCAACGTTTCTTGTATTAAGAATTTCCAAGAAATTCATATTTTTCATTGAAAAAATAAATTATCCCAAACTTTGCTTCTGGATTTTAGTTCTACTTTGTTTTTTAACGATAGCAATAAGTGGGGGGTTTGGGCTTTTGATTCTTGCGACAGCAACATCTCTTGGAATCTTGACAAATCAGATGGGAATAAAGAAAATGCACCTGATGGGTTGCTTATTATTGCCGATAATTTTGTTTTATATTTAGAACCACTTCTGTATAGCTTGTTGTTTTTCAAGCTCTTTTCCAAAGATGCTTTCAATATATCTTTTTGTAATCTCTAAAGATTGTCTAACATATGCTGGAACATTATATTTTTGTGCAAGCTGAATTGCTGGTTCAAGATATTTGACAATCGTTCCTTCAGAGATTGTAAAAACGATATGCCCCCCACAATTATTGCAGACTCCAGATAAAGGCGGACGACGATATTTAGTATTGCATTTAACACAACGAAATTGCTGCATTGAAAATTTTCTGAGATTTCCCCTTATATCTCTGATTAAATGTCTTTCAATAACAAGTCTTGCAACATCAGCTTCATCAACAGCGCGAATTCTTTCGCAAAGCAACATTTGTTCCTGAACTTTTTCCTGCATTGTGGCTAAAGTTTTGTAAACAGAGCATGTTATGCCTTCATTGATGTCATTTGTATCAAATAAGAAGTTTAAATTTACAAATGCGCTATTCTCGTTAACAAGCCGATCCTTTATCTTTTCTATTTTAATAGAAGAGGGGGATTGAAAATTTTCTGCAGCATTATAAAAAGCCAAGGGAAATTCGGAAACTGTTTCTATATCAAAAATCATATCGTCGACTTCTCCCGGATGAATTCTTGCATTCAAGATTAGAGGAGCATCTTGGGTTCCTCCGCGATGTGCTGGCAGGAAAGAACGAGAAAAATTAAGAAGAGCATCAAGCAGAAACATTATTGCCGCTTCATCACCATCACAATCTCTTCTCATCGCTGCATGGACATATGGAGATGCTAGAATCGCCTGGAGCTTGCTAAATCCAATAATTCTTCCTACAACTCCTGCAGAATTATGTGGAGCAATGCAAAGCAGTAAATGTCCTACAAGATCTTGTTTTGATTTTATATTAAAAAAAGGTTTTAGATCATAAAATCTAACTAATAAATTATCAATAAAATTTGCAACATTTATAAGCACAGTGTCTGCAGTTTCATCAAGAGTTTTTATTGGAGAAGGCAAAACAATGTCGTGGGGTTTAATTTCTAAGATTTGATCTACATTTTCAAGATTTTTCCCATGTATGTCTTTTGTATAACCCATTTCTTTTAATTTTTCAATATCAGTTCCTATTTCTTTTGGCTTGAAATGAGTTAATGGCAATTCTGTACAGTCATATCTTATTGTTCCATCTTTATTTACAGTCAAGCCAAACATCGCACGGATTATTCCTTTCGCAATGTGTTCTGGAATATGGTCTGCAGATGTTGTTCCTCTGACACCCTTAATCAATGGTGGAAGTTCTTGTTTCTGAATCTTCAATTTTTCCATAGCTTTATCTAAAAGATGATTGATATTGATTCGTCTTGTTAGATATGATTGAACCTTTCCATGAGAAGAACAACTTGACTCAAAAGATTTTTTATCACAAAGAGGACAATAATACATCTTTTTTGTCTGATTGCCGCAATTTTCACATTTAAATGTGATTGTTTCACTTTTACAATTATCACACCAATAAATTGGAAAATCTGCTTTTACAAATTCTACATTTGAAGCTTCATTAACGCTTCTAAGGCGTCCGCCTTCTTCACCAACAGGAAAAATAACATTTGGAGAGCCAGTTAATTTTCTCAATTTTGCTTTTTCAGGTCTGCCCATTCTTGCACCAATAAAGGTGCCGGCTTTATCTTTTATTTCAAAGGCTGATAATTTATTTATGAATTTAAGAAGGTCTTCTCCTCGTTCCTTCATCTCAACTTTTAAAAGACAATCATTGATTGCTTCTGTATTATTTTGTTTAAGCTCAAGATTTATTCCTAAATTCAAAAGCAAGGCCCTGCTTTTTTGCTCATTAAGGACAACATTTTCAGTTGTAACTGAATGTTCAATTCCAAGCAGTTCTAAAGCTCTTTTCCCTTCTGCAAATTCTGGAATTTGTGTTTTTGAGAAAGGAAAGATGATTTTATTTTCAAATCTGGCTTTTTTAAGCCAAGAAATTAATGAATAAAATTGAGGAAAAGTAATCTGATTCCAAAAGAAAATAAACTTGGGATAAAGAGGAATTTTAAAATTTTCACTAAATGTAATTGCTTCATCAAGGTTCATTTCTTTAATTAGATTAAAATTTATTTTCTGATGATCCTGAATGCTCTCTTTCAATAATTGAATCCAAACCTCTTCTGTGAATCCCTGAGGCATTAATGCACTATTCCTATTTAAAAAATCACCATAACTGATTAAAATATCTCCAAGGTAAATGATTTCTTTTATTTGTTTATTAATTGCTTGTGCTTTTTCAAAATCATCAAGTTGTATAACACTATCATCTTCAAGTTTAACTATTGGTCCGTCTATAGTTGAACAAGCACTCACAGCTGCTGATTTTCCAGGACGCTCTGTTCTTATTTGTGTTCCAATCCCAATAAATCCATTTAGAGCGACCATTGTCGCAGGATGAATAGAAACTGCACTAAATCCCGAAATTCTAGATCTGCCATATCTTAAACGAAATCCTCCTGGACGAGAAGGATATGCCAAAACAGGACGGCCTGCGACAATATCTTTCATGAAAACAGCTGAAGCTGAAGGCTTGGATTTAACTTCTTTTTTTTGGCATTTCAAAATATCATTCATGAAATCCCAGCATTCTAATTTAATTCCTTTTTCTTTTAAATTATTTATATTTTTCAAAACTTTTGGCGCTTTTTGCAATAAACCATCTGCAAGAACAATGCAAAAACCATTCCTCAGGCGATTTGTTTCTATTCTTGGTAAGTCCATGTGATTTGAAACCTCTCTTTCTTCAGAAGGCTCGCCAGTAATTTGTACAGGCAAATTTCTTACAAGAATATCTATTTCTTTCTCACTTGGCAAGTATTGTAGATTTGTGATTCTTTCATGATAATCATTAATCTCTGTTACAGCTCTCTTTATTTCTTGTTCTGTTGCATCATATTTTGCATATCCAAATCTTTGTCTTAAAAAATCCGCAAGCAGGACAGATAATGCTGCGGCTGTCGCTCCAGATGATCTTATTGGTCCAGAATAATAAATAGCAAAATAATCTTCCCCTTTTGCTGTTTTTTTCAAAGCAAGTTGAGTAAATCCTTCAAGTGGGGAAGATATGACTCCTAAAGTCAGATAAGCTAAACCAATTCTTATTCCCGCATCAATTGCTTCAAGCTGATCTCTGAATTTGCAGAATTTTTCCAGGGCAGTTTCTTCAGCAATTTTAATGGCAACCGCAAAATCTAAACTGCCAAATTCTTTTTCTAATTCTCTTATTCTTTTTTCAATTCCTGAATTAAGAGTTTGGGGATATTTTACAGAAACAAGCCCAGTAACACGTTCTGCAAGGCTCATTGCAAGAGGAATTTCTACGATTGAATTTGGGTCAAGCCCTCTTGCCCTTGCTGCACCAGCAATATCATATAATATTCTTGTTTTTCTCTCAATTTCTAAAAAATATTGTTGCATTTTATTCGTTAAAATCAATTATGTTAATTTTGTTTGTTTTCAAATTCATGATTGGCACCTTGCAGGTATCGGGTTCATGTCCAACCTTTTCTTGAAATGCTGTTTTTGATTGCCAACAAGAACAACAAATCGTTGTAATTTTATTATGGCTTGAAATCGCACTTTTATGCATGTGCGCAGACACCAGGATATCCGGAGCTTCTGTTAAGAGCAATGGATCAATTTCACTTGGAAAATAGAGGGTTGAAGTGTGCATTGGAGCGAGATGCCTCTTTTTCAATAAAAATTGTACAATTAGATCTGGTTTTTTGAAAGCTCCTGAAAGTCTGAGATGTTCTATATCCCCAGCATAATGGTCAAAAGAATAACCATGATACATTAAAACAGAAAAACCCTTGCAACTATTTGAATTTCCAATAGTCACAGTTGCAGGGTTGCTTAATAAAATGAGATTGTCTATGTCTTGCAAAGCTTCTGCAAATCTTTTATCTAAAAATGGTTGAGGCTCTGCAATCCTCACGGCATCGTGATTCCCCGGACAGAGAAAAATAATAATATCTTTACGAATTTTAGAGAGGAGTTCGGCAGCCTTGGCATATTGTTCTCTAATGTCTTTGATTATAAGTTCGTCTTCCTGGCCAGGATATATCCCAATTCCATCTACGACATCACCAACAACAAAAAGATATTTCACTTTCTTAGCCATTTCTCTTTGCTGTTCATCTCCAAGTTCACAATTTAGCCATTTTATAAATTTCAACAATGGCTCTTCAAGGAATTTTAATGAGCCAATGTGTAAATCCGCAATAAATGCTGCAGATTCTTCTTTTTCAACCTTGCCTGGCAAAGAATTCATTATATCTGGATAAAAAAAATCGTTTGCAAAGATAATCTCTGAGTTTCCTGTTCCTGTAACTGCAATAATTTCATCAGGAACTAGTTCCTTTGCTTTTTCGTAAACTTCTTCTTTGTTCTTATGTATTAGAACAGAAACTTTTCCAGTAATATCTTCTACTTGTAGAATTATATTTTTATTTTTTGTTGTTTTTTTATCAAAAACCAGCCCGATTATAGAAACACTCTGTTTTAATTTAGAAATTTTGTTTATTGATGTCAGATTAGTAAGACTTGTGTTTTCTTGAAGAAAACCTTTAAGAATATTATAACGACTTCTAAAATAATTAACAAAATCTTGCACTTCAATCTTTTTAGTTGGAAGATTCCAATTTTTTACAACCTTAAATGTTTTCAATTTAGAGGCGGTTTTAAGAATTGATTCTTTTTCTTTTAGTTCTTTTTTAATTTCAAGTTCTTTGGGTTTAATATGGAGATTATTCATGCTTAAAAGAGAAATAAAATTCTGAATTGCTATTTTCTTTGTATTATCTGCAGACCTTTCTAAATTTTTAAGAGAAATGTTTATTCTGTCAAAATGCGTCATAAGAAAATCTTTTGAAAGAATCTTTTCTTTTGTTTCAAGAGCTTTAATAATTTCAACCAAATCTAAAATTAATATGTCATCGGTCTGATTAAGAACATTAAGCATATCTGATTTTATCAAAAATCCATTCCTTAAAAAATTTAGGATTGTTTCTTTCATTTTATATCAATCAATGAATCAAGATTTTAAGGCAAGAGTCTCCTCAAGAATCGCCTTAACCTTTGGAATAAGATTCTGAGGAATGGCGAGACTTATTTCTTTAGTCCTGCCATATCTCCCCTTAGATATCACTGTTGAATTTATCAGTCCAAACATTGCCCATTCTTCAATAATATCTCCTACTCTCCTCTGAGTTAATACTTCTGTGTTTACTTTTTGGCAAAGCTGGGAATATGTATTGTATATCTCGCTTGTAGAAATTTTTTTATTTCCATCTTTTAATAAATCAAGGATTGTAAGCAAAGTTATCTGAAATTGCTTTGGCTCTGTTTGAACAACATCTAAAATTTTATCCCGTTCAATCTCATTATTCGCTTTATCAACATAATGCATAGAAACTTTTTTTTGACCTTCTCTTTCTGCCAATTCTCCAGAAATTCTTAATAAATCTAACGCACGTCTTGCATCTCCATGCTCTAAGGCAGCAAGAGCTGCAGCTTTTTCAAGAACGCCTTCTTCAAGTGCTCCTTTTTTAAAAGCTTCTTTTGCTCTTTCTCTAAGGATATCTTGTAATTGAATTCCATTATAGGGCGGAAAAGTAATCTCTTCCTCGCCAAGCGAGCTTCTAACGCGAGGATCTAAATTATCTAAAAAAGTAAGATCATTACTGATCCCAATAATTACTATTTGCGTTTTCTCAAGTTCAGAATTTAATCTTGTTAAATTATATAAGAATTGATCTCCAATTCTCTTTACAGCCTCATCAATTTCATCTAAAATTAAAAGAATTAATTGCTTTTTTTGTTCAATCAAATCTATAAACCGATTATAGACTTGATTTGTAGGAAGTCCTGTTGTGGGAACTTCTCCACCCAATTTTCTTATTAACTCAGCAAGAATTCTATATTCAGTATCAGAGATTTTCCTTAATTTACAATTAAGATATTCTATTGCAAGAGGAACTTTAAACTCTTTACTTTTCCGGAGGAGTTCATCTCTGATATAGAGAATGCTTAATGTTTTTCCTGTTCCAGTTTTTCCATAAACAAAAAGATTAGAACTCCTTTCCATTTTTAAAGCAGGAGCAAGAATAGAGGCAATCTTCTTTATTTGCTCATCTCTATGAGGTATTGTTTCGGGAGTATAGTTTGTCTGAAGCTTAGATTTATCCTTAAAAATTTCCCCTTTAGAGAAAGCATCAAAAATTTTATCTAGTTTTATTGCCATTTTCCTCTTTTTTCCCTGTTTTCTTACTTACTTTCTTTCCTTCTTTTTAAAAAAGGTTGTCCTCTTTTTATAAAGATTATTCAATCAGAAAATAATGATACAGACCTATATTTCCAATGGAACTAATTTTTAATTGAAACAGAGTTTAAAAATTAATCTTATTTGAAAAGAGATGTCTTTAAATGATTAGTTATAATGCTTATTATTATAATATAATTAATATATAATATATAATATATAATATAAATATTTAAAAAACAAAAATATAATATCGACGAGAAAAAACCCAAAGCTTTTAAAAATCTTTCTCCATTGGAAACAAGAGGGTGACCCCTTTTCCGATAGAAAAGCTTATTTCTATATTCTCCTTTTCTCTCTTAAATTTAAGAAAAAAGGTTAAAAATCCATTAAAATACCTCCTCATTGAATTCTTTTCTTACCTTTTCTCTTTCTTTTTCCTTATAGTTATACTATTAGAGAATAGAAAAATTTATAAATAAATTATTTATCTAATGAAGCATGGCAATCGAAAAAAAACCTTCCAAAGAAATCATTGGAAAGAATATTGTAACCAAAGAAGGGAAAAGATTAGGGGTCGTCAAAGACATTATCTTTGAAACCAGAACAGGGGAGCTTCTTCAGATTGTAGTTATGACTCCTACAGAATTTGCATTATCTCTCAATATTGAAAAAACCCAGAAAAAAGAACTATTAATTCCTTATAATTCAGTTCTAGCCATTGGTGATTTTGTAGTTGTTTCTGAGGAAGACCTAATTTAATTTTGAATTTCCTTAACTAAAATGTTGAAGATAATTGATCTCTTTTTTTCTAAAATCTCTGCTGAAAGATTTAAAGAGTTTGCCAGTTTCCAAGGAGAGACCCATATAAACTCCGATATTCAGATAAAAGAATTGGAGAAAAGAGATATTGAAAGTCAAAAAGACAAAAAAATTCTTGAAATCTTTTTTACTTTTGACGTAGTCTATCATCCTAATCTGGCTAAGTTAAATATTGAAGGAAAAATTATTGCTGGAGCTGAGAAAGAGGAGGCAGAGAATATCTTTAAAGAATGGAAAAAATCCAAAAAAATAGAAGATCTGCGAGTCCTTAACACAATTCTGCATAAATGCAACCTTAAGGCGCTTCAATTAGAAGAAGAATTAAAATTGCCTTCTCATATCCCTCTTCCAACACTTACTCCAAAAGTTATTGAAGAGAAGAAGAGATCTTAGAGAATAATTTTTTCTGATCTGGCCAGCTTATTTTCTTCAAAGCATTCTTTCTATCAAACCAAGCATAATTAAAATGTTCTTTTTTATCGATTCTTATTTTAGGATTGAATACTTTAACAATAAAAATTTTATTTTCTGCACCAGAATAGTTTTCTTTATCTTTTTTGTATTCTTTTTGGTAATTAAATGAATGAATAATCCTTGTTTTTTTGGCAATATAATCCCCGGGTTTTTTTCCAATCTCCTCTTTTATTTCTCTTTTTAATGTTTTTATCTCATTTTCTCCTTGTCTTCTCCCGCCCTTTATCCATTCCCAACCTTTCCAATTCTGCTTTCTTTTCAGCAGGAGAAATTTTCTTCTATCTCTGTCTTCAATATAGACAATTGCAGCAATTCCTTTTCTTATACTGCTCTTTTTCATTTTAATTTCATCTTTCTTTCCAGGCTTTCTTTTTTAAAGAAAGCCTACGCCGGGAACAGGATTCGAACCTATAAGTCCTTGCGGACATCGGTTTTCGGGACCGACCCAATAACCACTCTGGCATCCCGGCATAAAATAAAGAGGTAGAAAGAGGTTTTAAATATTTTTCAACTTGCTGAACTTATAAACTTTGTCTGCAACAATAAAAACTTCAAAGTTCCTAAGATTTTGCTTCAAGTAAGGTGAGAGAACCCTTTCTTTTTTTATATCAGAGCCCTCAATAATTGGAAGAAAAGAAGGCATGACTACAAGTTTGTTGCTTTTGAATTTTCCAAGCAGAAAGCATTTGTAAAGTTCGCTCTTTGCTCCTTCCCGCAAAGAGACTGCAGGATGTTCATGAGCTATAATTAAGATTTTTGCTTTTGAGGTTTCAGGATTTATCAAGACTTTTTGCCCGTGCAGGATACAAATATCGCCCATACAATAAAAATCAATAATCTTCAAACCTTTTCTTTTTGCAATTGGCTCAAGAATTGTATCATGATTTCCTTTGATTAAGATGATTTCTTTGCATTTTTCCTGCAAAATATCTAAAATCTTTGATGTTTCATTCCATTCTTGCCTTGAAATTTCTCCAAACTCATGTTTTAAGTCGCCGTTTATTATAATTTTGCTAATCTTTTGTTTTTTTAATTCAATTTCTTTGAAAATTTTGTTCAAGTCATTTGATGTCTCTTGAAATTGATGCCTTGGAACAAGAACGCCTTGGGCGTTCAGGCATTCTTCATAGCCGAGATGCAAGTCTGCAATAATCAAGATTTTTTCCTTGCTAAGCCACAAAGATTTTCCAATTATTTCAATGTCTTGATATATTTTCATTTTTCCTTCCGCAAAAACCCCTGGTCTTTGGAGTCCTGAAAATCTTCAGATTTTCTTGATTCTCCTATTTTTTCCAGAATTGCTTTATGCATTCTCTGCAAAAATGCAATTTTGTCTTCCATTTTCATTAAATCTGCATGGCCTTGAATAATTAAGTTCAAACAAAATGGGCTTGGCAAACTTGTGTGGATTGTTTCAATTTTAATTTTGTTTTCTTTGATGCCCCTTAAGATAAGTTTTGCGTTTTCAATATCCATTACATCTTCCAAAACTTCTCGCTTTGTTTCTTTTAGGATTGGAAAGTTTTCAGAGGTTTTTCTTGCTGCTGCAAGAAGAAAGCCAGAACTCATCTGCTGTTTGCCTACAGATTTTGTTCTTCCTTTGTAATTTCGCAGAATCATCAGGCTTCTTGAAGCACAATGCCTGAAATGGCGCTTGAACATTTCTGTTTTTTCAATAGCTGGTTCTAAAACTTCTCTAAGATTTTTTTCATTCAGCATATTCAGTGCCTTCTCAACAGGAAGTTTATCTAATGAAGCAAGAAAAAAACCATTATCTGAAATTCCTATTTCCAAATCTCTTGCCTGAATCTGTCCAACAAGGTATGCAAGCGCTCTTGACAATGCATCATTGACTCTTCTGCCGAACAAGCTATGAAAAACAACATAATGTTTTCCCCTATCATTAAAATGCTCTATTAGCAAGCGATTGAGATGAGGTATTCTCGCATATTTGAATTGCTCACGAAAATAATCATAGATTGAATTTGCAGAGGGCTCATCAACATATAAATAATTTTGAATAAACTCCTTAATTTCTTTTGGAGTTCTTTTCACCTGAAACTTTTCATTCATAAGCTTTCGAAATTTTTGGATTGAAATCGCCAAATCAAATGAAAGAGGCAGCATTTCTGAGAACCAGCTGGGAATTGTTGGGGGTCTGCTGACAGAACCTTTGACATAAGCATTCATTCCTCTCGTATAAAGAAACTCATATCTGCTTCCACCTAGCACAAAAACATCCCTTGGCTTCATGCGTTCAAGAAATCCCTCATCAATCGCGCCTATTTTCATTCCTGATGGCTGTAAAATGACATTGACAAAACTTTCATCAGGAATTGTTCCTATGTTTGTCATGTAAATAACCCGTGCCATCTTTCCGCGCTTGCCAATTTCTCGGGTTATCGGATCAAACCATATTTTTGCATAAACATTTCTTGCTTCTAAGGCATATTCTCCGGATAAATAAGAAATTACAGAATCAAAATCTTCGCGAGAAAGAGAATTATAACAAAAACTTTTTTTGATAATGTTGAATAAAGCATCAACATTCCATTTTTGACAGATTGCCATGCCGTAAATGTGCTGTGACAAAACATCAAGACAATTTTTCGGAATCTGAATCTTGTCAATCTTCCTTTCTTTAGCATCTTTCATTAAAACAGAGCATTCTACCAGGTCATCTTGATCTAAAACAATCATTCTTCCTTCTGCTGTCTCGTGAAGCTTGTGTCCTGCCCTGCCTATCCTTTGTAATGCCCTTGCAATTGATTTAGGTGAGCCAAGCAGGATAATCAGGTCAATATAGCCGATATCAATTCCAAGTTCAAGACTTGTTGAGGTAACAACAACCTTCAACTTGCCTTCACGCAAACGCTGTTCAATATTAAATCGCATTTCCTTGCTTAAAGAAGAATGATGAGCGCCAATATCTTCTGTGTATTGCTGGGGAAACATCTCTTTTAAATGATGAATTACTCTTTCTGTCGCGCTCCGTGTGTTTGTGAAAATGACCGTAGTTTTATGCTCCTGAATTAATTTGTCAATTAACTTGTAAAAACTTGAATGCATAATTGCCGCCTCTGATTCTATGATGTCCGGAACAGGGCAGAGAACCTGAATATTCAACTTTTTAGTGAATTGAACATCTGCAATAAGACAATCACTATTTTCAAATTTCTTACTTTCTAGAGAATATTCGCAACCGACAAGATATTTTGCAATTTCATCTAAAGGAGAGATGGTTGCTGAAAGTCCAATACGAACAGGAGGAATCTTGCTTGCTTCCTGCAAACGTTCTACTGATAAAGAAAGATGAACCCCGCGCTTGTTGCAGGCAAGAGCATGAATCTCATCAATAATTAAGAATTCAACAGCCCTGAGCCGTCCTATGAACTTTGTGCTGCTGAGAACAATCGCCAGAGATTCAGGAGTAGTGATCAGAATATGTGGAGGATGTTTCAACATTTTTGTTTTTTCTTGCGAAGTTGTATCCCCCGTTCTTACTCCAACACGAATTTTCTGAAGTTTGATTCCTTTTTTATCTGCGATTTCTTCAATTTCTTTCAAAGGATTCAGAAGATTGACTGCAATATCATTGTTAAGTGCTTTAAGTGGGGAAATGTAGACTGCATAAACCTTATTTTCAAGCTCTTGCTTTTCTGCAAGACTTACAAGATAGTTTAGAATAGATAGGAAAGCTGTTAATGTTTTAGTTCCTCCAGTAGGTGCACTGATTAAAATGTTCTTTCTTTCATAAATAGGCATCACTCCAAACAACTGAGGCAAACTAAATTCCTTAAACTTGGAGAAAAACCATTCTTTGACAAGAGGATGCAACACAATTTTCAGTTCCTCAGGATTTCGTGGAGATGTTATTTGATGAATCATTTTTTCAATGTTTTGTTTAATTCTTTATACCGAATACTTTTTAAATGTAACTTATTTTCCTTATCTTCTGATTGAAAAATGAAAATTTCAAAGCAAAAAGAGGATAAAATAAGCGAACAAATTTTGCTTTTTTTATTTTCCCAATCACCTAAGGCAATTTTTACAGCCCACATTGCTAGAGAACTTGCTCGCGATGAGGAATTTATCAAGAAATTATTGCTTGAACTTGAGAAAAAAGAGCTTGCTGTTCAGATAAAAAAGAACAATGAGGGCGTCGATTATTCAAGAAGAATGCGCTGGAGATTAAGCACTAAGGCTTATGATGCATATAAAAAACTGCAATAATCTATTTAAACGAAAAAAAGTTAGTTGAAAAACCAAAAAAGAAAGAAAATGACAGAAGAAGACGCAATACGCGAAGCATTTTCGCGCATAAAACAAGATATCCTTGAATTAAAACAAGAAATTAGCCTATTAAAACAGGAAATTTATGCTATAAAACAAGATAAGCTTGAAAACCCAACAGATCTCCAACAAATAGCCATAACTGAAGAAAGACCCCAACACATAAATCAAGGAGATAAGCCTTATCTCTTAAGTTCCATAGGAAATGATGGGGTTCCAACAGACAAACAGACAGACAACAAACAGACCAACAGACAGGTTTCTGAAGCATATTTTAAGCTGAATAACTATGCTCCTGAAAAGCAATTTACCGACGATAAACAAGACAATATGTGCCAAAAAGACAACCTAATGGCCTTGGTTTCAGGGTTAAAAGAAGAATTAAGGCAGAGCTTCCTTAAACTGACAAAACAAGAGTTTCTAGTGTTCTCAGTCATTTATGGCCTTGATGATCAGGGAGTTCAAGTTACATATCCCGTCGTCGCTGAGAAAACAAAGCTTTCTGAGAGCTCAATACGAGATTATATTCTGAGGATTATGGGAAAAGGCATACCTTTAGAGAAGCAGAAAATCAACAATAAACAAGTCATAATTAAAGTAAAACCAGAGCTTAGGAACCTTACAACCTTAGATTCTTTGATAAAATTAAGAGAATTTGGCTTAGATAAGCCTTAGAAAGCCCTTTTTTTAATCATTTACTATATAAAACAGTCTCATCTTTACGTTATACCGAATATCTTTTAAGAACTATTGATTATTGATTTTTTTGCCTTTTTAAGCCTTAATTAACCTATTTTTTGCATTTCTTTTGATGAATTTTAAAGCTTTTTCTCACACTTTTACTTCAACTCTTTCTTTTTCCCCTCAAACAGTCTTTTTTCTATTTTCTGGCCTTTTACCCCTTTTTCTCTATTTTTTTAATTTTCAGGTCTTTTTAGCCATATCTAATAACTCTCACTTTTTCTTTTTCCAGGCTTTTTAGAATTGTTAAAGCGAACCTTTCATAATATTTTTTGCCTTTAAATTCATTAAAGCGAACCTTTACACCCTCACTTTTCTATTTTTTACCTATTTTTCTAGACTATTTCTTCATGCTTTTACCTGTTTTTAAGTTCGTTTTAATAGTCTTTAATATCATGGACTTCATTTCATCTGAAATGAATATTCGCTTCTTGCCATTTTTCTCAACCATTTCTTCAACTAATCCTTCACTTTTCTGTCTTATGCTGTTTATCTGGCCACGAATAGTTGCTTTATCTTTTCCCATCAAAGAAGCAATATCTTCATAGCTCAATTTCATGTTTGTATTCAGAAGCACCCAGACAATAGATCTCTCCATTGAAGATAAATTTCTCATTACCCCTGTTTGAACAGCTGTTTGAACAGCTGTTTGAACACCTTGAACAGCTGTTTGTTTATGAACAGCTGTTTGTTCATGTTTAAACGGCTGTTTAAAACCACGAGTTCCAAACAAAGAAATAAAACTTTTAAGCTCTTCAAATTCAGATTCTACCGTCGACAAACGTTCTCTGAGCTCTTCAATATCTTCAGTATGCCCCAAAGTGCGATTATTTAGATGGCGGATCCATTCTGCTGTTTTTTTTAAGTCATCTTTAACAGCAGAAAAAGAGTTTTTTATGCCATCTTTGAGCTCATCAAGGTCGTCATCTCTCTTTTTTCCAAAAAACAACCAGGCCATAATATTTTATTCTTAACAGCGTATATAAATCTTTTTATTTTCACAAGAATTAAAAACTTCAAGCACCCATTATTAGCTGTAAAAAAGGGATTGAACAGCTGTTTGGAATTGCATTTTACCGACGAAAAAGCACTTAAACAGGTGTTTAAACAGCCTTTTTTGATATGCTTAAAACTTTCAAGCAGGGCTTTAGTTAAAATGGACAAAAAACTACGAGAAAAGCTGCGTTATTTTCATGGCATTTCTAATACTGATAACTTGCCTCCAGCACCACCCCTTCCAAAATCACCAGTAGATGCAACTTTTCTTTATAGAGCGCCTTGCATAGTTGAGATTGAAGGAAAGATCTACGAAACAGCTTATGATTATTACATTAGAAAAAGAGATAATGGAGAAGAGATACTTATAACTCAAAAAGCACCATTTCTAAATTATATTGGCTTGGTTCAGAAAATAGAGAATGCTTAAATCTTTTAGGCGATGCTTGAAACTTGCGAGCGAGAATAATAATGCTTAAATATCTTAATTCTTAAAGGTTTTAAGCAAGGAAGAATGACATATCTTACTAAAAATAATGCTGGTTTGTTAAAAAGAGGAGATTTTCTTAGGGTATTTTATGATTGTGGTGGAAGGAGAATAGATATTCATAAACAATTCATCAAAGTTTTTGGTGTAGACTTAGAAAAAGGTAAGGTATATGGAACAAAGCCTTTTTATAGGGGATGCAAACCTAAAAAATACAGAGTCGGCTATTCTATTGATGATTATGTTGGGGGCCATGCTTTGATTATTCCAGCAGCTAAAGCAAGAGAAAGAAGACTACAAGGAAAAGTAGTTCCTGGATGGAGAATTATCAGAAAGAATGGAGAAATAACAGGCTATCAACTTGTTTGTGCGCCTTATGGGTGTAATTGATTAAAACTTTTAAGCGGCGCTCAAAGGTTTTAAGCGGTTGAATTAGTTCAATTTTGAGGCAAGGGCAGACGTCAGGGCCCTTGAAGCGCTTGATGGGAGGCGTGGGGGTTTGGGGAAATTTGATTGACGCGAGCCAGCAGGCGAGCGGCATGAGGCAAAACCTTTAAGCGACCTAGAAAATAGCCTTAAAGGTAAAAAAGCCTTTAAAGTTCGCCTAAGATATAATAAAAGTAGTTCTAAATAGGTTTAAAATATGTAAGCGAACGTTTTTATACTCGAACTTGCTTAAAACATTATGGCAGTCATCAAATGTGCAAAATGCGGAAAAATGGCTGAGCATCACGCCAAGGGTTTATGTGATCATTGCTATAAACATCAATGGGCACCTACAAAAATCATAACCTGCAAACATTGTGGCAAACAGAAAATTCATCATGCTTTTGGATTATGTAAAAATTGCCATCTTAAGATTCATCATTATGACAAAGTTAAGGCATTCAATTATCGAAAATGGCATAACCTCTCCATAGAAAGTTATAGGAAGGTAACAAAATCATGTGCAGCCTGTGGATTTGACAAGGTTGTTGATTTACATCATCTAGATGGCAACCACAAAAACAGCTCAGAATCAAATTTAATTGGTTTGTGTCCTAATCATCATAAAATGTGGCATATTGAAAAATTCAGGGCAGAAATTGAAGCGCTTTTGAAACAAAAATTAAATGCTGAGAGGTCAGAATAATTTTATTATAATTATCTCAACCCAACAATTGCAAGAAAAACCGCTTCTTTTTCATTGATTATCTGATCTGAAAACTTTCCATGTTTTCGGTAGTTTTTCGCAACTTTCATGAAACTTTCTAAGGCAATTTTTGCATGCCATGCCGCAGCACAAAGTTTTGCTTGATCCTTATACCAAGTTTCAGTGCGATTTCTCCCCCAATCCCATCTTAACCTTAATGCATTTCTTAATGTTCTTTTGAAATAATAGTCAAAATCAAGAGATTCAAGATACTTTAATCTATCAGAATGAATCTTTACCCTGAATTCTTCAAGTCCCCTTTTATTTGCATAATTTTCTGGTTTGAAGTCTTCTTCAGGAATTTTTTCTTTTCCAATAAGTTGAGCCATTAAATCAAGGCAGTTAATGATATATCCCTGAATTTCACTGTACATTTTGAAAGAATGATGGTAAACCCTATAAAGCCCATCAATTTCTCCCCATTTCATAATTCCCTTGTCTGCATTATATCTTTCTAGGATTTTTGGAAAATTCTTTTTCATAACTTCAAGAGTTAAATGAATTTTTTCTTCTCTTTCTCTGATGTGCTCTTCTAAACTCATATTATGTTGAGTCTTTTCAATTATAAAAATCTTAAGAAAGATTTTAAATAGGAGTTTGCTTTAATTAGGATATGATAGACCTTGAAAAATTAAAAACTGAGATGAAATTGAGAGGATTTACAGATAAAACCATTTCAACATATTTATTTTTCAATGAAAAATTTCTGAATTTTATTGGGAAACAAGAAGCAGAGATAGTTGGTGATGATATCAAGAAATATTTTGCTTCATTAATGGACAAAAAATCAAGAAACACCATGATGATTGCATATTCTGCATTAAAGTTTTATTATGACGAGATCTTGAAAAAAAGCATTTTTCCAGACATTAAATTACCTAAAAAAGAACAGACAATGCCAAATGTCCTTACAAAAGATGAACTCAAAAAACTCATTGATTCAAGCCAAACAAGAAAAAGTAAATTTATCATTTCATTTCTGTATGCAACAGGCATGAGGGTTTCTGAACTTGTCAATCTGAAAAAAGAAGACATAAATTTACAGGAAAAGGTTGGATGGGTTAGAAGAGGAAAAGGCAAGAAAGATAGATTATTTATTATTCCTGAAAAGCTCGTTCCAGAAATTCAATTCTTTATTGACAATTCAAAAACACCCTTCCTTTTTTCTAGCAGTAATAAAGATGAGCATTTAACTGCAAGAAATATTCAAAAAATTTTAAAAACAACTGCAAAAATTGCAGGAATAAGTAAAAAAGTTTCCCCACATACGCTGCGTCATTCATTTGGGACTCATTTGCTTGATTCTGGTGTCGATATTCGCAGAATACAGGAACTATTGGGTCATTCAAGTCTTCAAACCACACAGATTTACACACATATTTCAACAGAAGAAATTAAAAAAATAAAAAGCCCTTTTGAAGAATTGTAAAAAGATTTAAATATGATGCGGGAATTTTTAATTAATAATCAACCTTGTAAGGAAAATGACTGATAAAAATGCGATTGGTAAAAAAAACGAGGGAAATATCGCTTTGGTAGGCTTTGGAAGTCTTGAGCCGATGGAACTAGATATTATAAGCAAAATTGCAGGAGCTTATGCAGGGAAACTCCAAGAAAGAGGAAATTATGTATCAATGCGGCTTGTTTTACATTCTCATAAACATGCCCAGTCCTTTATCCATGAACTTAAAGCAGAAGCATATATGAAAAAAGGAAAAGGTGCTACTTCTGGGAAAGAAATAATCTTGTCTGCAAGCATAACAGATAGAAATCTGTTTTCAGCGCTTTCAGAGGTAATGGAAATGCTGTTGCATGAGGCAGAACATAAGTTGAGGACATCAGAAGATGTTGGAAAAGATATGTTAAGAAATCAGAAAAAAAACAAACGACGCCTCGAAGAATAAGCTTTAAATACTGTCTTTTTTTTAAATTTTAATCTTTTAAACTATTATATTGTTTAAATATCAAAGGCGAAATAAGAAGAAAAATGTTGAAACGGAAATCAATGAGGCAAAAGGGAAAGAATCCACTTTCTCATATTTTGCAGGAAATTAAAATTGGCGATTATGTAGCCTTAAAAGCAGAGCTAAGCCGGCAAGTTCCATTTCCGAAAAGAATGCAGGGAAAAACTGGGATAATTACAGCAAAACGCGGAGAAGCATGTATTGTTAAAGTAAATGATGGAAACAAAGAAAAGACATATATCGTCCCCGCTATACATTTAAAAAAGCTGAAAATGTCAAAATAAAATTCAAGAACATATCAAAATGATAAAAAGTAAAGAACCAATAACCTTGGCAGAAGTCAGAGACATATGCAAGGATAAAGAAGAAAATGAGAAAGCAAAGCAAATTTTGAGCTATGCAAAACAATTTTCAAAATTAAAAACAGAAGATGCACTTAAGCTCAAAAAAGAGCTTCAAGAACTTGGAATAGCAAAACTTAGAGCTCTTCACATCGTTAAGATTATAGATGTTATGCCTGAAGATGCAGATGATGTAAGAAAAATCTTTGTGGATGATATCAGTCTAAATCAAGATGAAATCTCAAAAATACTTGAAACCGTTAAGAAATATAACGAATAAAGAAAATGATGAAAGAAAAAGAAGAAAAAGCCATAGTATTGGATTTCCTACACCACGGATATCCTCTGGAGGGGAAAATGCTTCCAGTAGCTCAGGCTCTCGGAACCACATATTTCACTCTTTTACAACTTGTTCCCCGTTATGGTGTTACATTAGAACTTAAAGAAGAAGTTTATATTGGAGCTGGAAAACGTGACAAAATTCATTATATTCTCGGAAGGCTTCCAAGGGAAAAATTAACAGAAACTGCCAAGATGCAGCTTTCAGAATTTGTTGAAAAGATTGTTCCAGAACAAGAGAAAAAGTTTGTTGAATTTTTCAACTCATCTCAGCCGATAAATACAAGATTGCATCAATTAGAACTTTTGCCAGGCTTTGGAAAAAAACACACTCAAGCAATAATTGAAGAAAGAAAAATCAAACCTTTTATTTCATTCGAAGACATTAAACAAAGAATTAAAAATCTTCCAGACCCAAAAAAAGCAATAGAAAAAAGAATATTGCAGGAACTTGAAGAAGAAGAAAAATATCATCTTTTCGTAGATTAAAATGGCAGCAGAACAAGAAAAAAAGCCAGAAATTGAAATAGAAAAAAAATCAAAATCTATTGGAAAAGGAAAAAAGCCACGCGAATTCAAAGAAAAAGAATTAGAAATAGATTCTTCATCCTTAATTAGAATTTTAGGAACAGATATTCCTGGAGAAATGAATGTTTATACTGGCCTTACAAGAATAAAAGGCATTTCCTGGAGTTTTTCAAATGCCGTTTGCAATATGCTTGCATTGAATAAGATGAAAAAAATATCCACCCTAAGCCAAAAGGAAATTGACGATATTATTTCATTAATTAAAAAACCAAACTTTCCAATTTGGATGATGAATAGAAGAAAAGATCTTGAAACAGGAGATAATAAACATTTAATTACAACAGATTTAGATTTGCAGAAAGAATTTGATATTAGAAGACTGAAAAATTTGAAGACTTACAGAGGATGGAGGCATGCTCTAGGACAGCCAGTAAGAGGGCAGAGAACAAGAAGTCATTTCAGAACAGGAAGAGCGGTTGGAGTTCAAAAAACAAAAGCTGTAAAGGCTGCTTTAGCAGAAAAAGAAGAAAAAAAATAAACTAAAAAATGAGAAGACAACATAAAAAATACCGAAAACCAAAGAACTCTTTTGACAAAGAGAGAATTGAAGAAGAAAAAAAGATAGTTCAGAAATATGGTTTGAAAAACAAAAGAGAGATTTGGAAAGCTGATGCTTTTATTGATAAAATTAGAAAAACCGCAAAAAAACTTTTAACAGCAGAAGCAGAAAAACAAGAAGCTTTTCTTGAAAAAATAATAAAATTAGGACTCACAGGAAAAAATTCAAAAATTGATGATATTTTAAGTTTGAAAAAGGAAGATATTCTTGAAAGAAGACTTCAAACAATTGTTTTCAAAAAAGGTCTTGCTAAAACTCCAAATCATGCACGTCAATTGATAACCCATAAACACGTTGCTGTTGAAAACAGTTTAGTAAATATTCCATCTTTCATTGTCCCTATTTATCTGGAAGATAAAATAAGATTAAAATAAAATGGCAGAAGAAAATCAAAATAATATTGAAATAAAGGAAAGCAGAGAACCTGCACAAGAAAAGAAAAGAGAAAGATTTGTCAGCAATGCCGGCATCGCTTATATCTTTTCTAGCTATAATAATACAATTGTGCATATAACTGATTTATCAGGACATACAATTGTCAGAATTACTGGCGGACAAATAACAAAACATGATAGATTAAAAGCAAACCCCACAGTTGCAATGTTTGCAGCAAAAAAAGCCGCAGAAGCGGCTAAAGAGCAAGGAATAAATAGTCTGTATGTTAGAGTAAAAGCAAAAGGCGGGCTTCAAGTAACGCCTGGTCCTGGCGCCCGCGCAGCAATTAAAAGTCTTTCAAAAGAAGGAATTAAAGTAATAAATATAATTGAAACAACTCCTTTCGCAAGAGGGGGTTCAAAATTAAAAGGGGGTAAAAGAGGAAGACGTGTATAAATAAAATTTAAAAAATGGTTAAAATACTTGTTTTATCAAAAGGAAAAAATGCAAATGAACTCTCTTTTATAATCAAAGGAGCAACAAATCATTATGTAAACTCTCTGAGAAGAAGCATCTTAGAAATTCCAATTCTTGCAATAGATATTGTTGAATTTTTGAAAAATGATTCAGCACTTTATGATGAAGTTATTGCACACAGGCTCGGGCTTGTTCCTCTGAAAACGGATAAAAGTTTTACTTTGCCAGAAGAATGTAATTGTGATGGTAAAGGATGTATTAAATGCAATGCTGCATTGAAACTTTCTGCAAAAGGCCCAGGCACAGTTTTTTCAAAAGATCTAAAATCAAAAGCTGTTGAAATAGTATATGATGATATCCCAATTGTCTTGCTTGAAAAAGGGCAGGAACTTGAACTAATCGCCACAGCCAGAGTTGGAAAAGCAATTGAACATGCAAAATTTTCTCCAGGTCTTGCCTGGTTCAGAGCATATCCCATAATTGAACTAAATAAAAATAAAATTTGTGATGAATGCATTCCAAATCTCCCCGAAAATATCTTAGATTTTGAAGATAAAAAAATTCTTTTAGAAGAACTTTCAAAAATCAAACTTTGCAAAAATTGTTCTGAATTATTGAAAAAAGGAAAAGAAATTACTCTTTCACCAAGCGAAACAGATTTCATTTTCACGATAGAGAGCTGGGGGCAGATTCCTGCAAAAGAAATTTTCATTGAAGCATGCAAAGTTCTTGAAGAAAACTTAGAACTTACTTCAAAAGAACTCGAAAAAGCAAAATAAGTTTGAAAGATTTATAAATAACTTAAAAGCTTTTTATGATTGTTTGCGGGAGTGCCGGAGTGGCCAAACGGGCTAGCTTAAGGAGCTAGTAGCTTAGTGCTTACACAGGTTCGAATCCTGTCTCCCGCATTTACTATCAAACATTAAAAAACAACGGAGAAAAATGATAAACAAAACAAGGATGAGCAGAAGAATAGAGATGAAAACAGATCCTAAACTGAGAAATCTCATAATTTTGCTTAAAAAACAGAAAAAAGCATTTTGGCTACGTATAGCTCAGCTTCTAGCAAGGCCAAAAAGCAAAACTGCAGAAGTAAATTTTGAAAAATTAAACAAAATGACCTCAGCAAATGAAACAGTAATTGTTCCAGGAAAACTTTTAGGAACCGGCAAATTAGAACACCCTCTTACAATCGCAGTGTTTAGTGTTTCAAACAAGGCGAAAAATGAAAAAAATGCTAAACTAATCAGCATTGAACAACTTTTAAAAAATAATCTCCAAGGGAAAAACATTAAAATTATAATTTAACATGGCAGAACAAATAGTTATTGATGCAGAGAATGGAACAATTGGAAGAATTGCCGCCTTTGCTGCAAAGCAGGCTCTCCAAGGAAATAAAATTGCAATTGTCAATTGTAATGATGCAGTTATTTCAGGCAAAGAAAAATTTACTCTTGCAGAATACAATAAGAAATTTGCCCGTGGTAAAAGAAGACAGGTAGGTCCTTATTATACGAGAACCCCTTCAGGAATAATGAGGAGAACAGTTAGAGGAATGATTCCATACAAGCAGTATCGAGGAGAAAATGCATTCAAAAATATAAGATGTTATGATGTAGTTCCTCAAGAATTTCAGTCTTCAAAAAAAATACAAATAAAATCAACAGTAATACAATCCTTAAGCCTAAAAAGGCTTTGCGAATTGATTGGAAAATGACTAAACAAAAAATCACAAAAATAGAAAGCAAAAACCTTGTTGTTTCAGGCAAAAGAAAAACAGCAATTGCAAAAGCAACAATTAAACCAGGAACAGGAAAAATCTTGATAAATCATAGGCCCATTGCAGTCTTAGGATATTTCAAATATCTTTCAATTCAAGAACCTCTGAAAATCGCAGAAGATATTTTAAAAGAAAAATCCAACACCTATGATATTAACGTGATTGTTACTGGTGGAGGCGTTCAGAGCCAAACAGAAGCTTCAAGACTCGCAATTGCCCGAGCTCTCGTACAAGTAACAGGCAACGAAGAGCTTAAAAAAGCCTTTTTACATTATGATAGATCATTGCTCGTTGCCGATGTTCGAAGAAAAGAACAAACAAAGCCAAATGATTCAAGGGCAAGAGCCTCAAGACAAAAATCCTACAGATAAAAAATGATAATTCCAGTTAGATGTTTTACATGCGGAAAACCCATAGCTCAGCTCTGGGAAAAATTCAAAGAAAGAGTTAAGAAAGGAGAAGATCCTGCAAAAGTTCTTGATGAATTGGGTTTGAAAAGATATTGCTGCCGTGCAGTATTTTTAGGACACGTAGATTTGTTAGGAATAGTTTCAAAATTCAAGAAATTCTAATCCTGCTTAAAATAATAAGCGAAGACAGCTTTTATGTTTCCCTTCTTTCGAAAGTACCACATAAAACGCAAACAGCTTAACTTCTCTGATCTGACGGGAAGAGGTGTTTCCTGTTTACATTGACCGTCTTCAAAAATTTCAAACTATGAAGGTTTTTAAATCTTATTCTTATTAAGAAATTCATAAGAAACTTTGGTTTCCAGAAGAAATCAAAAGATTTCTTATGTCCCGAAAACATTATGGTTTTCGCGATTATTATGCGGGGATGCCGGAGCGGTCAAACGGGCTAGCCTCAAGAGAGCCTTCTTTAGAGAAGAAGCCTCGGGAAGAAAAATCCTAAGAAAGCTAGTAGCTTAGTGCTTTCGCAGGTTCGAATCCTGTTCCCCGCACTTCAAAAATAATAATGATAAAATGAAACAAAGTAAAAGCCAGCAGATAAAAAATAAAGCTCGAAGAAGTTTGGGCATGAAAATGAATCAAAAATACGGGAATTATGTAGTTGATACCAGTGCAATTATCAACCAATTTTTAAGAAAATTAATTCATAAAGGGCTTCAGGGAAAAATAATGATTCCAAATGCTGTTATGGCAGAGTTGGAGAATCTTGCAAATAGAGGAAATGAGGCAGGCTTCAGAGGCTTGGATGAAGTTTCAAACCTTCATCAATTGAAAAAAACCCATAACTTTATAATCTTCTTTGAAGGTCTTCGCCCAACCGAACACCAAATCAAATTTGCAAAATCAGGAGAAATTGATGCGTTGATAAGAGAAATTGCAATTAAAAATCATGCAGCTCTAATTACTGCAGATTTAGTTCAAGCAAAAACCTCCCAAGCATACAATATCCCTGTTCTTTTTATGAAGCCGCGCCCGATTCAAGAAAAAAAGAAAAAATTCTTCTTTTTCAAATTTAAAAAAAGAAACTGATTTTAAAAAATGACTGTAAATGCCTCTCCAGAGTATATAGCTGCTGAAAAAGAGTATCTTTTTGCAAGAACAAATGAAGAAAAGATAGCTTGCCTTGAAAAAATGATTTCTTTTGTGCCAGGGCATAAGGGCGCTGAGAATTTAAGGGCAAATTTAAGGGCAAGAATTGCAAAATTAAAAAAAATTCAGGAGGAAAAAAGAAAAAAGAAGAGTGGTGGTTCTAGGGGGGTAAAACGTTCTGGAGATGCACAAATTACAATCATTGGATTTACAAATATTGGAAGAAGTTCTTTGCTTGCTGCATTGACAAATGCAACTCCAAAAATTGCAGAGTTTGAATATACTACGCTGCATCCAGAAATAGGAACCTTCGAATATGAGGGTTGCAAGATTCAAATGATAGAGCTTCCAGCGCTAACAGGAGATCTAGAAAGAGACTCTGAAAATCTTTCTATTGCAAGAACTTCAGATCTTATTTTAATCTTGGTTATTTCTAATGAAGATATTGACAGGATTTTTGAAGAGCTCAAACGAGTGAAGATTTCAACCCCAAGATTTGTTATTGCAAACAAATCAGACATTTATGCAAAAGCAACAAGGGCAGACTTGTTTATTTCCGTGAAAACCGGGCAAAATATAGAAAGATTAAAAAAAGAAATTTTTGAGAGATTGAATATTTTAAGAATTTATACAAAAGAGCCCGGGAAAAAACCGAGCGAAAGACCTCTCGTTTTGAAAAAAAGGGCAAATATTAAAACATTGGCAAAACATATAAGAGAAGATTTTGTAGATAGATTTGATTTTGCTTTAATATGGGGACCAAGCGCAAAATTTCCAGGGCAAAAATTTGGCATAGATCATGAATTAAAAGATAGAGATGCTGTTGAAATTCATCTTAAAAAGTAATTGTGGGCCTGTAGCTCAGCCTGGAATCAGAGCAGAGGCATCCTAAGCCTAAGGTCACAGGTTCAAATCCTGTCAGGCCCGCTTTTTAATTTCTACAGAAAGTTTATTAAAACAACTAAATTTCACTTTTCCAAGCGCTGGTGGTCCAATGGCTAAGACTTCAGCCTTCCAAGCTGATTATCCGGGTTCGAATCCCGGCCGGCGCATTTTTTTGTTTTTTCGTTGCGAAAAAGTATTTAAATGACTAAAAGTTGCTTTTTTTATGACTCCTGAAGAAATCAATAAATCGCCAAAAACAATGAATTTTGAAAATCAGAAAGCTATTAGAAAATATCAAATAACTCTTATAATTACCTTATGCATAGTTGCTCTTTCTTTAGCATATTTAGTTTATTTTCATGCTAAAACAGGCGACATAATGTACAAAGATGTTAGCCTAACAGGTGGAGCAGTTTTCACTGTTTATACAGATAAACAAGTAGATAATCAGCAGCTTGAAGATGCAATAAGACAATCTCTCCCCTCATTAGGAGAAAAAGATATTCTCATTAGAAGGATAACTGAAATCCAAACAGGCAAGCAACTCGCAATTTCTTTAGAAGCTAAAATTCAGACAGAGGATGATGTAATCAAATTAAAACAGACATTAAGTGGTTTTCTTGGTTTTGAAATAAATGATGTTAATTCAAGTGCAGAATTTACAGGCTCTGCTCTTGGAAGCTCATTTTATAAGGAAATTTTGAATGCCTCTCTTCTTGCATTTATTTTTATGGCTATTGTTGTGTTTATACAATTTAAAAGTTTTATTCCAAGCTTTGCAGTGATTTTATGCGCTTTTACAGATATCGCAATTACCTTAGCAATTGTAAACATGATAGGTTTGCCGCTCTCAATTGGAGGGGTTTCAGCATTCCTCATGCTAATAGGTTACAGTGTTGATACAGATATCCTTTTGAATACACGGCTTTTAAAAAGACGAGAACCTGGAATCGAAGAGAGACATAAGAGTTCAATAAAAACAGGGCTTACCGAAACTATCACATCTATCGCGTGTGTTTTAATAGGATATTTCATAGTTAGCTCTCCTATTTTAAAAGAAATTTTCCTTGTCCTTTCAATAGGTCTTTTTGTTGACTTATTTGGAACATGGCTTCAAAACTCTTCAATACTCAGATTATATTGCTATAAAAAGAACATAAACTAAAATGGCAAAAATAACTTTCAAAATATGGCTTTTAATCATTTTCCTAATAGCATTTACTCTTGCAATTAATCCTTCTGGATTTTTTAAACAAGGAGTTCTTGTAAAGGATATTGATCAAAATTCTTCAGCTTCTTTGTCAGGGCTTATGAAAGGAGAAATAATCACAGAAGTGAATGGAGAGAAAATCAAAAATATTGATGATTATAATTCAGCAATCAATAAACTTACAATAGCTGATGCTCAATTTATAATCAAAACAAGTGATAAAACTTTCATTTATAATGGCACAACTCTCGATTTCTCTTTAACGAATAAAACCGTTTCTTTTATAACAGGAAAAGCATATGAATCGGGATTAAGAGAAGGGATGAATGTTTCTTCAATAAATGGAGAGATTTTAAATGAAACAAACTTTCAAGAAATTGAAAATAATGTAGAGTCAAAAATAAAGATAATCCTTAAAACTGAGAAAAATGAATATATTTTCCTCATATCAAAAAATCCAGGAATTGTTGTTTCAAGCATTCCAAAAACAAACATTCGGACTGGACTTGACTTGCAGGGCGGTTCTCGTGCTTTAGTAAAACCAGAGGTTCCTCTAAGTGTCAAAGAATTAAATGATTTAGTTTCTGTAATTAATAACAGACTTAATGTTTATGGAATTACTGATATGAAGACAAGAGTAGTTTCTGATTTAAGCAAAAATAATTATATTTTAATAGAGCTTGCAGGAGCAACTCCTTCTGAATTAAGAGATCTTGTAAGCAAACAGGGAAAATTCGAAGCAAAAATTGGGAATGAAACTGTTTTTATCGGAGGAAAAAATGATATTACCTTTGTTTGCAGAGGAGACGCTTCTTGCTCTGGAATTAGGGAATGTTATGCTACAAAAGAAGGATATTACTGTAAATTTCTATTTGAAATCAGGTTATCAGAGGCAGCAGCCAAAAAACAAGCAGATGCTACTGCTAATTTAACAGAAAATGTTTCTTCTTCTGGCGAATCCTATCTGAGTGAACAGCTGGATTTATTCCTTGATGATAAAATTTATGATTCCTTGAATATAGCCTCTGATCTCAAGGGACAAGTTGCAACTCAAATTTCAATTAGTGGGCCAGGTGTTGGAGCTACGCAAAAAGAAGCATATGATAATGCGCAATTAAATATGAAAAAACTTCAAACAGTTTTAATTACCGGAAGCCTTCCATATAAATTAGAAATTGTAAAGCTTGATAGTATTTCTCCTGCTCTTGGAAAAGAATTTGTGAATAATATCTTTTTTGTAATAATCGCTGCATGGATTGGAGTTTTTGTTGTTCTTTTCGTAAGGTACAGAAAATTTGCCCCTGTTTTGCTTGTAATGTTCATCTTAACAACTGAAATTTATCTTACTGTTGGAATGGCTGCATTCATTAAATGGAATCTTGATTTAGCAAGCATTGCAGGAATTATCGCAGCTATTGGAACAGGCGTAGATGATCAAGTAGTTATAATTGATGAAGGAAAGATAGGAAAAACCTACAGCTGGAAAGAACGCATTAAACGTTCTTTTGGAATAATTCTTGGAGCATGGGCAACAGTTTTTGTTGCAATGCTGCCTCTGGGATGGGCTGGAGCAGGACTATTCAAGGGTTTTGCCATAACAACAATTCTTGGAATAAGCGTTGGTGTTTTTGTAACTCGCCCAGCATTTTCTGATTTGTTAGAAATGATTACAAAAGAATAAATATAAAATGTTACCTAAATGGCATTTTTTAGCAGCTCTCATATTGTCTATTATGCTTTGGCCAATTTTCAAACTTGGGGTTTTTGCCATAATCTTCATTGCAGTTTTTATTGATATTGATCACTATCTCACCTATGTTTTTTGGAAAAAAGATTTTAACCTTACTAATGCATATCATTTTTACATTAAAAGAGGAGCAACATATAGAAAAACTGGAAAAATAGATAAAAAATATTCTTTATGTATTTTTCATACAATTGAATTTTTATTATTATTTTCAATTTTAGCATTAATATTTAAATTTTTTCAAATATTATTTATTGGTTATGCTCTTCATTTTTTTCAGGATTTATTTAGTGAATTTTTTTGTTTTTTTAATGGTGGCAGAAAAAGTGTGAGAAAACTTTCATTGATTGGATATGTTTATCAATTAAGAAAAGGTACATTATAGCATGGCTAAAAATAAATATTCTGACAATTTAAGAAATCGCGCAGCTAGTAATAGTTTCTATACTATTCTCACAAGCATAATAAATAAAATTGGTGCTGTTATCTTTACAATAATTGTTGCACGAATCTTGCAACCAACTCTTTTTGGAGTATATGGACTTGCAACAGCAACAGTTGCAATTTTTCTTTCTTTTGCAGATTTAGGCATAAACGCCTCTTTGATAAGATACTCTGCCTATGCTTTTGAAAAAAGCAAGCGAAAAGTAGCCTCTTATTTTCAATATCTCTTAAAAATAAAATCCCTTCTCATAATCATACTCTCAATTTTGCTAATTATTCTTGCAAAACCAATATCTGAACTTGTTTTTCATAAAGCTATCTTGTTCTGGCCATTGATTTTATGTTCTTTGTATCTCATTACATCTTCATTTCTTGATTTTATCTGTTCAATTTTTTATAGTCTTGGCAAAGTGAGATATGTTGCAATTAGAGAGATTATTGCTCAGGTTGGGAGAATCCTGATTTTCTTGCTCTTGGCCTTTTTTCTGCTAAAATCCTTTCTAGTTATTGACGCCTTATTGGCGATATCCCTCGCTTTTTTATTTGCTGCCATTTTTTTAGTTTTTGTCTTATTTAAAAAATATCATTTTTTGTTTGAGCGAACTGGAAAATTAAATTCTGCTGAAAAAAGGGTTCTTTTTTCCTTCATATTTATTCTTGCAATTGGCGGAATTTTTGGAATTTTTAATAGTTCAGTAGATACCTTACTTCTCGGCATTTTCCTGCAAGATACTGCTAATATAGGACTCTATCGCTCTGCATTGTTGATTACCTCAAGCGCAGTGGGCATAATCGCGCTTGGAAATGTTTTTCTTCCAATATTTACTCAACTAAAAGGCATTCAACTTTCAAAATCTTTTGAAAAATTATTCAATTATTGCATCATTCTTTCATTTCCAATCGCTTTTGGTATTGCAATGATTTCAACAGCTATAATGACTTTGATTTATGGCATAACTTACAGTTCCGCAGCAATCCTCTTGTCAATAACTGCATTTACAATAATTCCGTCAACGCTTTCATCAATTTTTGGATTGCTTTTTTTTGCAAAAGGAAAACCGCTGAAACCAACCATTATAGTAATAATTGCAACAGGAATAAACACTCTGCTAAATTTATTTTTAATAACTCTGTTGCTTAAACAAAGTGAATTCTTAGCTACAATAGGTGCAGCAATTGCAATTACAATCAATAGCTATCTTTCTTTAGTCTTTATGGCAATGTTGACTAAAAAAGAATTTAATATTAAGATTAAAAAAACCACTTTTGTTAAGGTTTTATTTTCATGCCTGATTATGGTTTTTATCTTATTTTTATTCTCTATATTTTTTAAACAAATTTCTCCTCTAAATTTGATATTAGAGATGATTCTTGGCCTAGCGACATATATTGGAATAATGCTTTTATTAAAAGGCATTAAAAAAGAAGATTTTGAATTAATTAAACGAATGATTAAAAAATGAAAATTTGCATAGCATCATCTGCAGGAGGACATTTATCTGAAAGCTTAAAGCTTCTGCCAATTTTGAAAGGGCACAATGTTTTTTTCTTTACTTTTCATTCAAAACACATTGGAAATTCTATCCTAGGACATAAAGTCTATTATACTGTTGATCCAAAACGCAACATAATAAAATTTTTCAATGTTTTTTCAGATAGTTTTAAGGTATTTGGGAGGGAAAATCCAGATTTAATTATCTCTACAGGAGCCAATGTGGCAGTTCCAATATCTCTTATCGGAAAATGTAATGGGAAGAAATTAATTCATATTGAATGCGGAGCACAGGTTAATACTCCCTCTTTAACAGGAAGAGTCCTTTATCCATTTGCAGACCTTTTTATTGTTAGATGGAGAGCATTGCTTCAAAAATATGGAAAAAAAGCAATTTATGGGGGGTTGTCAATATGATCCTTGTAACAGTTGGAGCTTCTAGGCAATTTGATAGACTGATAGAATCAGTTGATAAATTAATTGCAGAAGGCATTATCAAAGAAAAAGTGATTATGCAGATAAATAATGGAAAATATATTCCTAAGAATGCTAAATGGTTCAGATTTAAAAAACAAGACAATTTAATTAAACTTGCAAAAAAAGCGAGGTTTTTGATTGTTCACGGCGGAATTGGAAGTGTGGGGCTTGCAATCTCATTACGAAAAAAAGCAATTGCTGTTCCAAGACTTAAAAAGTTCGATGAAGCGATAAATGATCATCAATTTCAAATCATAAAAGAATTTGCAAAGGAAAAAAAAATTATTCCCTCTTATGAAGTTGCTGATTTAAAGGAAGCTATTGGAAAAATAAAAACATTTAAACCAAATTTTACAAAAGAAGAAAATAAACTACGGGGATTAATACTGCAATTTATTGCTAAAATGCAAAAATGAAACCAAAAATCTCAATTGTGATAGTAACCTTCAAAACAGATGACAAAGTGATGAATGCTTGCCTGAAAAGCATTTACTCTTCTTCGCTTAAATCAGTAGAATTGATAATTGTTAACAATAGCCCAAAAGAACTTTTACAAGGATTTAATCTTAAAAAAAGCACAAATCTTAGAATAATTCAAAATAACAAAAATTTGGGCTTTGGAAAAGCCAACAATCTGGGAATCAGGATTGCAAAAGGAAAATATATTCTTGTTTTAAATCCAGACATCATCCTCATGAAAAACACCCTCTCTAAACTCTTCAATTTTATGGAAAAATTCAAAGATGCAAACATGGCGGGTTGTAAGCTTATTAATCCAATGACCAAAAAAATAGATGATTCTGCAAGAAAATTTCCAACTTTTGGCTCTCTTATTCTGAGAAGACTTGGTTTAAAAAAAGAAAAGGGTTATCCTCTAGCAACAATTAAGCAGCCATTAAAAGTTGATTGGCTTTCCGGAGCATTTTTATTCATGCGTAAAAAATATTATTTTGATGAAAATTATTTTTTATATTTCGAGGATACTGATTTAAGCAGAAAAACTGGCAAGGTTTATTATTTGCCTCAAATAACAGCATTTCATCTCGGAAAAAGAATGAGCAGAAAAAATTTAAAATATTTATTGATACATTTAAGGAGCATGTTTTATTATTTTAAAAAATGGAAGACTTAATTTTAAATCCAGACCCTTTTGGATCTCATAATCAGATAATAAAGAGAATAACCCCCAATTCGATTATCCTTGATGTCGGTTGTTCAAATGGGGCAATTGGAGAATTTTTAATTAAAAATAAAAAATGCAGGGTTTATGGCGTAGAACTTCTTAAAAATTCAGCCAATATCGCTTTGAAAAAAGGCTATGCAAAAGTTCTTATTAAAAATTTGAATCAGATTGATAACCTGCCATTCCCCCCAAAATTTTTTGATTTTATAATCTGCGCTGACGTTCTAGAACATTTAGAAAATCCGCTTAAAATGCTTAAGATTCTGAAACCTCATCTGAAAAAAAAAGGATTCATAATTGCTTCAATTCCAAATATTGCCAATTGGTATTCGCGTTTAAGATTATTATTTGGAAACTGGGAATATGGTGGAGCAGGATTATTTGATGAAACCCACCTGCGCTTTTTTAATTTAAAAACAGCAAAACAGCTTTTCATTGCTGCAGATTTTAAAATTAATGAAATTGATTATACTTCAAATCTAAATCCTCAAACATTTGCATTAATATTCGAACAGCAAAAATCTAAATCTTCATATTCTGCTTTGAAAAAAAAGATAATCCCTCTCTTAAAACTAAGATATAATTTAATGAGAATTTATCCAAGGCTATTTGCAATACAATTCATAATTAAGGCCCAAAATTAATTATAGAAAAGGTATGAGCACGATAAATGCAAGAATTGCTTCTGATATTAAAAGAGCATTAACCACATCTTTTTCATAAACTTTGTGACTTGGTTTTATTTTTTTTAAGAGCGCTATAAATACATGAGTTAAACTGTACATTTTTTTATAGGGCAATTCAAGACTATTGTCTTTCTTGGGTATTCCAAAGTTTTCAGCCTGAAACTTGATTCTAGCTTTTAGAAATCCTTCAATTATGAATGGGATGAAAAGAATTAGGGCTATTTTCTCCATATTTCCAAGAATTGCAAAACAGGAGATTAATGCGCCCATACAGTAAGTTAGCGTATCTCCAGGAAAGACTTTTGAAGGATATTTATTGAAAACAAGAAAAGCAAGCAATGATGCGATAATTATTGCTGCAATCAAAGCAAGCCACACATTTCCATTTAAAAAAGCCACAATTCCCAAAGCTGCAAAAATAATTGAAGCAAATCCAGCTTCTAACCCATTGTATCCTGCAAGCAGATTAAATCCGTTTGTTGTGCCTACAATAGCTATTGGAATGATTACTAATGGATAAAGCAAGCCAAGTTCAATGCCTGCCATATTACTAATCCCTGCATTAATTACAATCAACGGAATTGCTACAGGAATTGTTAACAAGATTTTTTGAATCTGTCTAATTCCTTTTTTCCACCCCAATATATTATCTGTAAATCCAATTAATGCTGCGAAAAACATTGTTAATAATAATGCAAATGTTTCAATAAGATGAGTCATTGTTTGAAGAATAAATGTTTTAAAGAAAACATACATAAGAATTGAAATTGTTATCCCAATAACAACCGCAATTCCTCCACCTTCTGCAACTATTGGTTTATTGTATTTATTCATATCTCTGCCTTCAAGTTTATTTTTATGGGCAATGTTAATCCAAGATTTCGTGGCAATCAAAGTTACAAATACAGAAATTGCGATGCTCAAAATCAAGATTATTATGTCAATCATTTTACCAAAGTGCAAATGGAAGAGGACTTTCTTTTTGAAGATAATCTTCCCTGAGTTGTTCACTTATGCTGAAGTTTTCAGGATAATCTATTTTCCATATTTTTATTGGACCAAATACATTCGTATTATACATAACAAAATCCTCAATATTTAAATTATACATCGAATTTAATGAACTTATCAATGGGCTTTCTTCAGAATGAACCATTTTGAAATTAACAGATTCATTCATTAAATACAGTTTTGCCATCAATGAATTGACTTCTCTTTTTTCGAGATAAAGCGCACCACCAATTCTGTTTAATCCAGTTTCACTTACTCTTGGAATAATGAATAATCCATTATTAATTCCTCCATTAAACTCATATTTTTCTCCAGAGATATAAATATATTTTATTGGAATTTTCTCTTGTTTATTTTGATAAATAAAAACCGCCTGCGGCTGTTCAAAAGCTAAGTCCTGTCCTGTTGTTGTAACCGGCAAGATTACTGCAACAACGCCCGCTTTTCCTGCAGGATAAAGTGTGTTATTCCAAACAACATCTTCATCAAGGCTCCACCCGCCAACATAAATATAATTCGTTTTGTTTTTTGTTTCCTGAGTTTGTTTTTCATCTATCCAAAAAGTTCCAATAGAGCCCAATCTGTCATAATTTTCATCAGATCCTATGCTTGCGTAAGCAGGATATTTTCTAATATCACTGCTATCTATAAGTAAATATGAAGTATTATGAGCATATAAAAATTCAAGAGCTTCCTGTTCATTTTGCCCTGTTAAGACATGCCTTCCAATGAGATAATTCCAATAACTTACTGAATGCCCTCCATCAGCGATTGTAGGCCTATTTCCAAGTGTTTGAACCCAATATCCATAATCCCACCAATGCGCGAAAATTGCCTTTTCTTCAGTATTATTCTGAACCCATTTCATTGCCTCATACCATTGTCTTTCATACATTCCGGGAACAGTCCTTTTTGTTTCATTATATGTTGATTTTGCATATGTAATAAAAGTCAAGCACAGCATTAAACAAATAATTCCAAATGCAATCCACCAAAGCAATTTTTGCAATTCATCCTTGTTTTTCAATGAATATTCAAGAGTTTTAACCACTAAAAATGCCGAGGCAATTATGAATGCCGGTCCGATAATAAAGAACAGTCTAATTCCAGAACGTATTGAAACAATCATCCAAAAAGAAAAAGCAATCACAAAAATTAATGAAAAATCTATTTTTTCAAATTCTTCCAAAAGAGAATTTTCTTGCTGTTTTTGATATGCCTGAACATATTTTAAGATTAAGACAAAAAGAAATAAAACTATCGCGCCAAGATAAAGTATAACGCTTATTCCATTCTCTCCATTAAGAAAACTGCTCTCTGAAAATCTTGTAAAAATCAATCCAAGGAGCATGATTATAAAAACTGAGTTAAGAATAATCTTTTCTTTTCTTAGATTTTTGAAGGATTCATAAAAAACGAGAATCAACCCAAAGAAAAAAGTCCATAAAAGCAGACCAAAATTAGATATGACGTCTGTTAAATACGGCGCTTTATTCTCAGCAACAGTAAGGCTTATTCTACCTGTTCCCAAAGGCAATACTAATCCCTCTATTATTTTTGAAATAAGTGTGGGAATATATGAAAATTTGAAAATAATCAAAGGAATAAGCATTATTAAAATCGAAACAATTATGCTGGTGAGTGCAGGCGGGATTTTCTTAAATTTTTCTGTTATTTTTATCTTTTTGAGAAACAAATCAATTACTAAGATAAAAGCAATAAAACATGCAAAGCCAGTATCTGAAATACTTAGAACAAAATCAGTTATAGACATTCTTCCAAGCAAAATAATCATTAAAAATGAGGAGATTAGCCAAACAAAGAAAAGCATTTTTTCTTTTTTCTTGGTTTGATTGAAGAAAAAAGCAATCAGCATTGATAATGCCACAGTCATAAAAATAAATCTGAATCCCCCCCATGTTACAGTCATTGCCGCGCTCGTAATTCCCGCAGCCAATGCGAAAATAAAAGCATTTCTAAATTTTTCAGATTTCCAAGCGCAAATAAAAAAATATAATGCTAGGAAAAATAGAGCTATTCCTGGGCTTTCATGCTCTGGAACTCCTGCAACAGTTCTATGAAGCATTGCAGGAATCACTGCAAGCAACAATGCTGAAATTAACGCTACAATTGCAGCCTTGTTCTTTCCCAAATTCTCTAAAAATAATTTTCTTACTAAGAGAAAGAAGAAAATGACTGCCATTGCAAAACAGAATACTGGGAAAATAATTGCTACAAAATCAAAAGAGATATTTTTTGAAAATAATTGAAGAAACTGATAAGCCCAGACCAAGCCATAAACATTCAAATCCCAAAAAGCTTTTGCCCCGAGGGGCGCAGCACGCATCATATCTGGATCGAGAGGATGCCCATACTGCACTATTTCTTTAGCCACTCTTAAAAAGAAAAAAGGGTCTAAATCGGGCCCAAGGCTCCAATTTCCATCAGGTGTTTTTAAATCTTGAATGTTTACTGTTCTTATCCAAACAGATAGTATGATTATGCTGATTAATATCAAAATATAGATAAAAGTCGGAGATTTTAAAAATTGAGAAAAATTTCTTTTTTTATTCTCAACGCTATTATTAAACTTTATTTCCATAGAAGAATAGATTTAGAATTTGTTTTAAACTTAACGTTTTTAATGTTATCTCTTTTTGAATCTGTTTTCTCTAGATTCTTCAGCTTCATCTATTGATTCTAATAGTTGCTCTGCGCTTCTTTCTTTGCTTACAGAACCCGCTTCAGAACAATAGGGACATACCTTTGGTGCTTTTTCAGCAGAAGATTCAAATTTATAATTGCACCTATTGCACTGATAAATTGCCATTTTAATCTGAGTTATATTCTACATTCAAATATTTATAAATATTATTGTTGCTAAAACCATCATTCAATAACTTAGAAAAACAAAGGAATTACTAAAACTTCTACTATCGCAGCAGCAAAAAGAACAGCTATAGATATAAGGAACATATTAAGCGCATCTTTTATAACTCTCCAGAACTTTTCTTCTCTAATATTATGCCTAATTATCGCAACACTTAAAATCCCGCCTGCAAGCGCAGCTGTGAAATAAGCCGCTATTTCTGGTATTCCATGAATTAGATATCTTAACAATCCGCTTGATAAATGAGTCAACTGCCCCCTAGCAAAAACCCCAATAGCACAGCCAATAACACTTGCATTCCACGCCAGAATAAAAATAGATCCTGCTCCAAACATCAGGGAAAAAAGCAGTATGAAAACAAGAACCAAAAGATTATTTGCAAAAATTGTCGCGACATTAGACATTGTTCTGCCTCTCAAAACAGTGTTGGTTATTTCAGGAGTTGCCCCAAAACCCATGGTAGTCACACAATTCTGCATATCTAAAGGATAATTAATTTTGCAGTATGTTTCTATTTGAGCAGCAAAATTTTGCGCAGTGATATCTTGAGGCAATACAATATACCATATTGAAAAAGCCACAAGAAGCCCAAGGAAAAGATATGTTAATGCCCATAATGCTTTTGCATGCTCTTTTATTAAAGAGCCACTCTTTTTTATTTTAATGTCTTTTTCTTCTTCTGCTTTAATTAGATAAAAGAAAAAAGGAATGCAGAATATGACTGTAAATGTAACAATCATTAGGCTAGAATACTTTCCAAAAACAGCATCTTTCAAGAAAATCAAATCTACAAAAAAGATTGAGAGAGACGCGTACAGCAGCCCAATAAAAAAAAGCTCCCACGGCTCTCTTTCTACTTCCTTTAGATTTACAAGGGATTCAAACATTTTTACCTCTTTTTTAAACAGTTTTTCTTTTTTAATAAAGAAAAATTTGTTTATAAAGATTTCCTCGAGAAAAGTTTTAAAACAATGGACTCTTACTAAAAAGTATGGATAAAAAGAGGTTTAATAAAATCTGTAAAGATATTGCATCTATCAAGATTCAGGGAGCAAGAAATATCGCAAAAGCAGCTCTGCTTGCTTATTCTTTAAATCCTACCAAAAAAGTCAAGAAAATACTTTTCAGCTTGAGGCCCACAGCGCCAATGCTATGGAATGTATTGAATTTATTGGGAAAAAAATCTAAACAGGAAATCTTAGAACATTTTGATGACTCTCAAGAAAAAATCAATAAGAATGTTTTGAAGATAATTGGGAGAAGATGGACTATTTTCACGCACTGCCACAGTACCAATGTTATTAATGCTCTAATTTATGCAAAAAAGCACGGCAGGAATTTCAGCATTTTTAATACAGAAACCCGCCCACTTTTTCAGGGGAGAAAAACAGCTAAGGCTCTTGCAAGAGCGAGAATCCCTGTAACAACCGTTGTTGAAGCTGCAGCAGCTATTGCAATCAAAGAAACGCCGATAATGAAAAAAGTCAATGCTGTTTTTTTAGGTGCAGATGCTATTTTGAAAAATGGAGATGTTATAAATAAAGTTGGAAGCGGGATGTTTTCAGAAATTGCTTATGATTCAAAAATTCCAGTTTATATTATCGCAGATTCTTGGAAATTTTCAAAAAGACCTGTCAAAATTGAGGAGCGTGCGCACAAAGAAATATGGAACCATGCGCCAGCCCACATTAAGATTAAAAATCCCGCTTTTGAAAAAGTAAATAAGAAATTTATTACTGCAATCATCTCAGAACTTGGAATTTTAAGCCCTCCTGCTTTTGTCAGAAGAGTAATTGCAAAATATCCTCTTTTAAAATGAAAGAGCTTCTTTCTTTTGATTTAGACCAAACACTTATTGAAACAAAAAAAGTTCATTTTGAAGCTTGGAAAATAGCATTTAAGCAAAATAAACTGATTCCCCCAAAGAAAGACAAGATAATTGCTTTGCTCGATGGAAGAAATGCCTTTGAAGTTGCAAAGGGCTTGGCTCCTAAACTTTCAATTAATAAATTACAACTTCTTAGACAAGACCATCATGATGCTGTCAGAATAACCGCAAAATATGCAAAACAAATCTCCCAAGCCGCCAGGATATTGAAAAAATTAAAAAAAAGATTTAAACTTGCTCTTGTTTCCAACTGCAGCCATATTGAAATTGATGCCCTGCTTAGAGCCACAAAATTCTCAAAGAAACTTTTTGATATCATAATTGGGCATGGCGATGTAAAGAGAACAAAGCCTTTTCCAGACGAAATTTTCAAAGCAGAAAGATTGCTTCATGAAAATGCAAAATATCATGTTGGTGATTCAATATATGATATTCTCGCCGCGAAAAAGGCAAGAGTAAAAAGCATTTCTGTCCTGACTGGAATCAGCTCAAGAAATAAACTGATTAAATATCATCCAGATTTCATCATAAAAAATATTTCCTATCTTCCAAAATTGCTTAGCCTTTGATTTCTTTTTCTATTCTAAGCATTCCTTGTAAAATTTTATCAATTTCTAAGCTTAATTCTTTTCTTACACTCATAAGTTTATCAATCTGCTTTTGGATTGTTTTTTTAACTCCATCTATGTCTTTTTTAACGAATGTGTTTCCTCCGACGTTTATGAGCAGATTTTTATTATCCAATAATTTTGCTTTTACGAAAAGCTCATCTGAGAACGGAAGAAATATTTCTGAATTTTCTCCTGTTTTTTTAAATTCATCCAATGTCTGCATTAAATTCTGTTGTTTGCTTATCTGTTGATCAAGCAGAATTATCTGCTGTTCAATTTGTTTTAGCTGATTTTCAAGAAGGCTGAATTCCATAATCTTGTTTTGTCTGTTTTCTTGCTCCATTTTATTCTGCTTTCATCATTTTTCTTAAAATTGGGCTGAATATTAGACTGAAGATTATATAGCTTAAAAACCATCCAGCTCCATTGCATAATCCTTTTGTTAATCTCCAGTCACATAAACCCCATACATAAAAATTCCATGGCATTATATTGCCGACTCCGGCAGTGGTATATAACCATCCCAAAATTGGGAAAATTATTATTACTGGAACCATAGAGATTAGCATAGGCTTCATTGAAAGTTTCATCATTTCGCTGCTTAAATTTAGCATCTCGTTTTGAGTTTCAAGCATTTTTTCAGGCTCATTTTTTTGAGATTTCATTTTTTCCTGAAGTTCTTTCTGCTTTTTTTTAAGTTCTTTGATTCTTTCCTGATTTGATGTTTTCTTGTAGAGCCATGTGAAGAAAAGAGATATCAGAAATGAAATTAAGATTATGCTGATTAATGGTTGGCTTCCGATAAATTCAATTAAAAAATTTGCCATTTTTGTTTATGTTTTTTATTCTCCAGTCATTAATTTTCTTACAGCAGGGTTCATATCCATTGCATGCTGCTGAGAGATATCCTGATAAAGCTTATAAATTATCATTACGCTCAATAACAATCCAGTACCTCTAACCAGCGCTCCAAGCAGATCCGCGCTAGCCGCAAGCAGACCAACTGCAGCTCCGCCCATTATTGTGAGAGGCATTATATATCTTTCAAGGATTGATTCTAAAATTCTTTCATCTCTTCTGAATCCAGGTATCTGCAAACCACTCGCCATTATCTGCTTGGCTTGAGCAGAAGAATCCATACCGCTTGTTTTGACCCAAAAAATTGAAAACATTATTGAGCCGCCAATCATAAAAAGCACATAAAACAAACTCTGCCAAATAAAAATTCCCTGAAAGCTTCCAGATATCAGGCTTTCAACTAATGCAGGCGGAGATACCCATGCTGCAAGCCCAGAAACAGCCTGCCCATTGGTAAATCCTCCAAGCCATGTTGCATGGCCTATCCAGCTTTCTACAAGCCTGCCTACAAGCTGAACATTTGCAAGCAGAGCTGCTGTAAGTATGACTGGGATATTTGATGTATAAAAGAATGATAAAGGCCATCTCATTCCAAAACCTCTTACTCTGCCAAAAGACAGCGGAATTTCAACCTTCATTGCTTGCCCATAAACTGCCAGCGCGAAAATTATAATTGTCGCAATTATTGCGACCCCCGCGAGCAATGCTCCAACCTGATTTCCCTGCATCAAGGAAGTGAACAAGACAAAGACTTTTCCTACAGGCTCAAAAGTTCCCTGAGTTCCTATGAATCCAAAAGCTTTTGTAAACAGTTCAAGTGAAACTCCAGCTACGATAAACAGGCTTATTCCAGAACCAAAACCCCATTTGCTTATAACTTCATCCATATACATGATAAGAATTCCACCAATGAAAAGCTGTAAAATTAAAATTCCCCCAAACCCCGGCATTGCTTCTAATCCTTTCATCATTACATAAATTGCTGCTTCAAAAAAAGTTAAGAAAATTGTAAGTACTTTTTGCAAGCCCTGAAAGTATTTTTTTCCTTCAGGTGTTGTAAGATTAATTGAAAGCAATCCCGAACCTACAAGCAGCTGCAAAATGATGCTTGCGGTTACTATTGGTCCAATACCTAAGCTGATTATAGAACCAAATTTTGTTCCTAGAATTATTGCAAGATATTCAAAACGCTGAAGCGCGTTTTGAGCCAATCCAAACAAAGGGATTTCAGCAAGAACAAAATAAGAAATCAGAATAATGAGCGTCCATTTTAATTTTGCATTAAATGTAAGCTTTTTTTCAGTAGGCCCTTTTACTTCAGGCAAATTCAGGATAAAATCTTTGAAAGCCATTTTGTTTTTCCTCTTTTTTCAAAATTTATGCTGTTTTTATATCTCCGCCTGCAGCTCTTACTTTCTCAATCGCATTTTTTGAAGCAGCGCCTGCAGTAATGATTACTTTTATTTTTAACTCTCCTGCTCCAAGAATCTTATATTTTGACAGTTTTATTTCAAAAGCATCATTTGTTTTTTTAGCAATTCCTTTTTTCAAGAATTCATCCATTTTTTTATTTATTCCTTCAAGATTTATCACATCGAATTTTTTATTGCTTTTCTGGTTTATGCTTTTAAATCCTCTTTTTCCAAAATAATCTGGGAAATATTTTAAGATAAAAGTTCTTTTTTGAGCAGCTCTTTTTCCAGTTCCTGCCATTCCAACCCCGCCACGGCTTCCTTTTCCTCTATGTTTCTGTCTCCTTCCAAATCCGCAGCCCCTCCTTCCTCTGATTCTTGATCTTCTGTTTCTTTTTGTTATTTTCATTTTAAATCATGCGTTTAATTAAAACGTTTATTTCTTTTCCTTGCCATCCAAGAACACCGGTTGGCCAGAAAACTTTCATGCTCTTTCTGAATCCACCTATTGGTGGATGAAGTCTGAAGAAAGGTTTAATTCCTAAATCCTCAAATTTTGCTTTTCCTTCTCTAAATTTATTAATCCAATCAATTATCTTGTCTGAAGAAATATTTATTGGCATGTTCTTGCCAGCACTTTTTCCTCTTTTTTCAATCAATAATTTAAATACATCATTATCAATTTCCCCTGCACAGACATATCTCTTTATTTTTTCAATCATACCCAAAATTTCCGGTTTTTTATCTACCAAAACACAAACATTTTTCTTTCTAAGTCTGAGAAGATCCAATGTTCTTTTCTCATCTTTTGAGGCATCTATGCTTCCAACTATTTTTATTATTGCTATTTTCATTTTTCAATTAAATTGCTGAAACTTTTTTAAGCGCTGCCAAGGTAGCATTTATCATGTTTATTTTTGTTCTTGTTTGTCCGAATGATTTAGTATAGATATCCTTTATTCCTGCAAGCCTAAAAAGTTTTTTGCATTCATCATCGCAAACAAGCCCGGTTCCTTTCGGCGCAGGCATAATTCTAACAACAACACTTCCAACTTTTCCTTCAGCCGCAAAAGCAATGCTGTGTTCTTCTTTGCATCCGCAATCAAAACTTCCACATGATCTTTTTATTTTAACGAGGTTTAACTTTGCATATCTTGCAGCTTTTTCTCTTGCAGGAACTGTTTCTTTTGCTTTGCCATAACCAACACCAACATGCCCGGCTAAATCTCCAACTATTGCCAAGGCTCCAAAATTACGGATATTGCCTTCTGCAGATTTTCTCTGAGTTTGACGCCACTCTCTTCTCTTTCCACCGCCAAATTTTCCCTTTGATTGTCCAATTTTTACCAATGCATAACTCAAATGAACTAGTGAATCAACAATTTCTGCCTCTTCAATCTTGTCTCCTTTTTCAAATATTTCATCTATATCTTTGATTTTTCCTTCTTTTACAAGTTTTCCCAATTTTGTTTTAGGCTTCCATACTGCAAGTCTCTCTTTTCTTGCTTGTTCAAGCCTTTCTTCGATTCTTTCTTCTCTTGTAAGTTCTTTAATTTCTTTGTATTCTTCCTTGCTTTCTTTCTCTGTCTCTTTTTCATCTACCTTTTCAGCAATATTCTCTTTCTCTTCTTTTTTTAGTTCAACTTTTTCTTCTTTAATTTCTGTTTTTTCCATTTTTATTTTTGTCCCTTGATTTTATTTATAATGTTTTTTATTTTTTCAGCATTTTTTGTATGCTCTCCTAAAATTCTTGAATTGTCAGGAAATACTTTTGCGTCATGCGGAATTTCAACTCCAGAATCAATTACCCCCTTAACAAAAGCATAAATTTTAGAGCCCTTTGTTGATTTTATTATTCCCGTATCAAGAATCATTTTCTTTATGTTCTTCTCAAGTGCTTTTTTTCCTAAGAGGAATCCAGTCATATAAGCTGCAGGAAGATTTTTGAATGAAAAAGTCCATCCTAAAGATGCTAAATGTTTTGAACTGATCCCCATTTCTACAAAATCCTGAGCTTCTTTTGCAATTGTAACTTGAGCGAGGATGTATTTGTTTGTCTTCCTAACAACAAGGCGAGGCAAGCCGCCTTTCAAGAGAAAAAATCTAGCCTTATAATCTGTTTTTCCTTCTCTTCTTCGTTTATATTTTAATTTTGAAATTTTCATTTTGCTTTCATCACTTCTTTTATTTTATGAATATTTGAATAAATGCCAGATTTTGCCAATCTTCTCATTTTAGTGTGCTCTGTCTTGTTAATTTTTCCTTCTCTTCTGAGCATTTTAAGATATTTTCTCATCTTTCTTATTTTCCAGACATATTCTTTTTTTCTTACTTGTATTCTTTTTCTTATTTTTCCCATTCCTCTTCTCCTGCCCTTTGCATATCTTCCTTCTCTTGTTTTTCCAGACCTTCTTTTAACTCCCTGAACTGGCATTTTTTTGATTGCTCCTTCTTTTATGAGATCTTTTAGGTCTTGTCTTGTGATTGCTTCTTGAATATCTGAAATTCTAAGCGGATCAAACCAGATTCTTTTCTTTCCTATGCCGAGGATATCTGCGCTTATTCTTTTTTGTGTTTCAAGTCTCATTTTATTTCTTTCCTTTTATTTTGAATTTTGTTAAAAATTCATCAGCATTTAGGTTGGCTATTTTAATGCCTAAGCTTTTTGCTTTTTCAACAAGCAAAATCTTCTTCTTTAATCCAACATTTCCGATTATTGCAATATCATTTTTCCCTAAATTAGTTAATTCTTGTTCATTGTAAATTGTTTTAGGATTTAATCCTTGTATTTTTCCCCGTACATTGGCTACATTTTTATATCCAACAGATGGTTGTGATGGATGCCCTCTTATCTTAAGCCTTATTTTTCCATGCATTCCTCGAGGGCGGCGCCATGTTCTTTTTTTCTTTCTTCCTTTTCCAAAACGAGAGAATTTCCATGTATCTTTTCTTACAAAAATTTTCTTTTTCATTTTAAATTGATTTTCCATCCTTTTCGGTTATCCATATCCCATCCTGAAAAATTCTTCTATCTCTGGACCTTATTTTTGTTGTAATCTCAATATTTGCCGCGCTTTGACCAACAGCGTCTTTATCTATTGATTCTAAAATTATTTTGTCTCCTTCTATTTTCAAATCAACATTTGGAAGGATTCTTGCGACTCTTGGTTTGGTTTCCCCTAAGAAATTTTTGATTGTTAATTCTCTTTTTGAGGAGTCATATGTCACAGTTACAGGAAAATGTACAAAGCATATCTGCATTTTGTAGATATATTTTTTATTTACTCCTTTGATTGCCTTTTTTATATGTGCCGCAAAGCTTTTCAAAAGCTTTTTTTCATTTTTAGTTGATTTCTTTACTTCTATTGTTATTTTTTTACCATCGATTTTTGGAAAAAGTCCAGGAATAATTCTTTCCATAATCGCCCCCTCTTTTCCGCTTATTTTTATTTTTCCATCTATTAGTTCTGCGCTTCCTTCTGGAAATTCAATCACTTCAATTAAATCTTTTCTCATTTTAGTAGCAGTAAGCAATTAAGCAGCCCCCAACTCCTTTTTCTATTGCCTGTTGATGAGTCATAAGACCTTTGCTCGTGCTGATAATCATTACTCCGAAATCTCTTGCGGGCAAGAATCTTCTCAGATACTTGTCTATTTCATCTTTAGTCACTGTAAAACGCGGTTTTATTGACTTGCATTCATTTACTTTCCCAAGTTTTATGATGAGTCCTTCAAATTTTCCTTTTTCAATTGAATAATCTTCTACATATCCATGAGTTTTCATTATTTCAAGGACATCAATCAATAGTTTTGAAAAATTCTTGATTATGCAAGTTGATTTTCCAAATTTCTTTGCATTCATTATCTCATTTAACGCTGAGGAAATTATATCTGCCATTTTTAGTAGTATTTTTTAAATCCTATTTTTTTTGCTATCTCTCGGAAGCATTGTCTGCAAAGATTCAGCCCATATGTGCTTATATGTGCTCCAAATCTGCCGCATCTCACACATTTTTTAGCAGCCATCCCAAATTTTCTTTCTTTGGGCTTGCAGTATTTTAAGAAGCGCGCCCTTACAGCAGGTTTGTTTTCAAGTTGATTCAAAATCTTTTTCCAGTCGCTTGCGCTCATTTTATATCAGTGTAGTATTGAAATTTTCCTCCATAAATTTCATAATTTCTTCTTTCTCTATTTTATGTCTTTTCGGAATTTTTCTGCTTTTCTTCTTCCTTGTAATACTCCAGCCAGCTCTTTCAAAATCAATGCAGCATTCTAATCCCATTATTCCGACATCTCTTTGAAACTGCATCCCCGGAATCTGGATATATTCCTTTATTCCAAAAGAAACTGAACTAGGATTGAATTGTTTTCTCTTAAGCTTATTATCTTTTGCTCCAAGCAATTTTTTAATAATCTCTTCAGTCTTTTTACCTCTTAAAGTAACCTTATATCCCATCAATAATCCAGGTCTTACTCCAAATTCTGGAATTCTTTTTGTTGCGAATGTTGGGATTGGTTCTTGTTCAGCTATCAATTTCAAAAGTTTTGCAGCTTTCACAGCTTTACCTTGGTCTCCCCCACATCCCATATTGAGAGTCACCTTCGCAATTTTTATTTTTCTCATTGGATTCTCTCCTTTAATTTTATTTTCTTTTTTCATTTTTCGCATACAAATAAATTTTGTTTTATTGTTTTTATTGAGTTGCTATTAGTTTTGACTGTTGTAATGTCTCCTTCAATTTTTTCTATATTCCCTTCCTTCCCGCAATGCTTGCCTCCGATAATTATTACATGAGACCCTTTTTCAAAAGGGATTATTTTAAGGATTTTTTTATTTTGCAGATCAAAAACAATGCAATCATTGACTTTTGCCTGCAAATTTTTTTCAGCTAAGGTATTTAATCCATCCTGAAAGTTTATTTGTATCTTGTTTTTTTTGATAATTGTTTTGTTTACTATTTTTGAATATCTTTTCATCGCTTTTTCCTTGCTTATTTCTATAGGGCTGAGTTTTCCTTTCCCGCTCAACTCTATTCTATAGTACTTTTCCATTTTTGGAAGGCTGATTATATCATAAAAACCAACAGGATATGCTTCCTCTGAAATAATCTTGCCATTCACTAAAACATCTTTTTCCTGAAGAATTTTTTTGATTTCTTTTCTTGTTCTTCCAATTTTCAGAATATTTCTTAAAATTATCATTGCTGGCAGACAAAACTCAATTTTTTTGCCTGCGAGAGGTTTAACTATGTATTTGTATCCTTTCCTAGCCAAGGGCCAGGTTTTTGGCATTGTGATTCTTTTTAGATGTGTCATTTTATTTTGGAATGTTTTTTCTTTCAAGGATTTTGATTCTTTTTTTATCCTGAATTGCAGGTTCAATTATCTGAACATTTGATGGATCTATAGGAATAGGAACGTTGCTTCCATCACTTTTTTTTCGCATTATATTTTCAATATAAATCTTAAGATTTTGGCAATTTACTTCAGTTATTTTTCCCTTGCTGTTCCTGAATTTTCCAACCATTATTCTTACAACATCGCCTTTTCTTAAGGATAAGTTTCGTCTATTGTATTTTTTTCTTAGTTCTTTGCTTAAATTTGCTGAAATTAGTTTGTGCCTTAGATGCAAAGGTGCTAACGCTCTGTAAAGATGCTGTTTTCTTGCTTTTCTGCTCGCCTTCCATCCAGATATTTTTGAATTTCCCATTTTATTGTGTATTTAGATGACTGCTGCAGCTATTTTTGAAACTGCGGGCCATCTTTCTGCAACCTCCCTTGCTACCGCGCCCCTGATCATTGTTCCTTTTGGATTTTTCTCGTCTTTTAATAATGCAACTGCATTGTCTGCAAAGCATATTCTCTCTCCATTTGCCCTTCTCCATTCTCTTCTTTGCCTTATTATTACAGCATCAAAAAGCACACCTTTCATTTCAGGCAGCCCTTTTCTTACGCTTATTTTTACTAAATCTGCTATTCCCGCACCAACTTGTCTTCCTTTTCTGCTTTTTCCACCCTTGACTCCAGTAATTCTTGCAATCTTTGCTCCGCTATTGTCTGCAACAATTACTTCTGAACCAAGGAGCAATCCTCGAGTTATTCTTGCGCTTAATCCTTTCATTTTACTTTCTCCACAACAACACTGTGTATTATTTTGCCGAGCGGCCTGCATTCCTGTATTTTTACAATATCCCCTATCTGGACATTATCAGCCATGCAGTCTGGCAAATGAGCATGAATTTTTGTTTTTTTGTAAATATATCTTTCATATTTTGGTATAAAAATGACTCTTTGAAGCTCTATTGCAATTCTTTTAGGATGTTTGGTTATTACTTTTCCTTCAAAAATTCTTCCTCTTGCGCTTATTTCTCCATGCAATGGACATTTTTTATCATTGCATTTTCCTGTTTGCTTTGCTATGTTTGTTTCTTTCTCTTCATTTTTTTTCATTTTTTCATTCATTTTTATTCTACTTGAAAACCCATTTTAATGAGTTTCTCCTTGACTTTTTTAATATGATCTCCTTGCAGTTCGATCATACTGTCTTTTACGGTTCCTCCGCATGCAAGCTCGCTTTTCAGTTCCTTTGCAATATCTCTCAGGTTGATGCTTTTGTCGTCCATTCCCAAGATTTGCGTGCTTATCTTTCCATATTTTTTCTTAATACCTTTAACTCTTATCTTCTGAACACTTTTTGCAAGTGTCTCGCAGATGCAAGCTTCTTTCGGTAGTCCGCATTTTGGGCAAATTTCCATATCTATTTGTTAAGTTTTGTGAATATTTTTGCAATTGTTTTTTTAATCTCCTTAATCTTTCCGGGATTTGTCGGGGTAGTATGCGTCGCTCTTTGGGCAGACATTTTCATAAGTTCTAAATTTAATTCTTTCAATTTTTTATCAAGTTCTTCTTTTGACATATTTTTGATGTCTTTATTTCTTAATATTACCATTTTCTTTCTTTTCCTTTTTCTCCCGTTTTTTTCTTTCCTTTTTCTTTCCAGGTTTTTTTTCTTCAACTTCTTTTATTTCTTCAACAATAAGCTGTTTTTTCAATTCATTCTGAACCATTGCCTTGTCGAGTTTGATTTGATCTGAAATTTTTGCATCAGGAGGAATTATTGATACTTTAATGCCTACTGTTCCAGGCAATGTTTGAGCCGTGACGTTTGCAGAATCTACATTCATTGCAAAATCTCCTGTTTTTTGCATGTATCCAAATGCAAATCTCCAGGATCTTGCTCTTTCACTTGGAAGTTTTCCACTCAGAATAATTTCTGCTCCGAGGCAGCCCATGCGAGACAGTTTCTCAATCATTCTGTATGCAACAATCTTAAATCCGAGAGGTCCAAATCTTTCGAGAGATAATGCAATTTGCTCTCCAACACTTTTTGCATCAAATTGATTGCTAACATCAACTACTTCAATTTGCGGTGCTTCCAATCCATAATCTCTCTTGAATGTCTGAACCAGCTGCTGAATATTTTCTCCTTTTTTTCCTACAATTAATCCGGGTCTTGATGTATAAATTATGATTTTTTCTCCAATTGGCGTTCTTTCTATCCTTACATCTCCGACTTTTCCCTTTCCAAAAAATTTGTTGATATATTCCATTATCATGAATTCCTGTTTTTGCGCGGTTATGAATTTTTTTTCAATCATTTTTCAATTTTTTTCTTTTCTATTTCAATTTTTTCTATTGTTGCAAGCTCAACATGGCTTCTTTTTCTTTTTCCATGGGTTCTGCCTCCATGTCTTGAAGGGCGATTTGCCTTGTTGGCTATCGCCTTGCTGATTATGAGTTTTTCAGCATTCAAATTCACATTTGTTGCGTTTGCTTTCAGGTTTTTCAGCATTTTTATGAATGCTTTTATTGAATTTTGTGGATATCTTCCAGATGGAATTGCTCCTTTCAATCTGTGCGGGATTTCTCCTCTCATAGGCAATGCTGTTTTGTATTGCAAAATATCTTCAAGCTGTTTTATTGCTGTATCTATCTTTTTGTTTCTGATAAAATCACATATTGCTATTGAGTGTTTTGTTGATATGGGCAAGTCTGCCCCTCTTAGAGTTGCCTCTGTTTTTTTCGGCTTCTCTATTTTTTTAACAGGCTTTTCTTCAGCCTTTTTTTCAATTTTTTCTTCCTTTTTTTGTTCTTCCATTTTTATTTGACTGATAATGAGGATGAACTTCTTGTAGCTCCAATTCCAGGCGCAGAGTGAGCGACTTTCTTTCTTGTGAATGAAAATTCTCCAAGGAGATGCCCAATCATTTCGGGTTTTATTTCAACAGGAAGGAAATCTTTTCCGTTATGTATTTCTATTCTCATTCCAACCATCAATGGCAGAATCATCATTTTTCTTTTATGAGTTCTGATTGGTTTTCCTGCAGTTTGTTTCTTCAGGCATTCATTCAGGAATTTTTGTATCTCATTATACTGTCTTAAGACGCTTCTTCTTCTTCTTGAAGGCAGATATTTTGAAAATTCTCTTATTTCCAATTTCTTCAGTTCTTCAATTTTAATTCCTCGATATAAAAATTCTTTTGGCATTTTATCTTCTTTCAACCGATCCCTTTCCTCTTCCAGTTTTTCTTGGTCTCAATAATCCTACTTTTCTTCCAGGTGGAGCGCCAACAGGCGCGATTCCAGATTTACCCATATTCTTGCCTCTACCTGAACCAAATGGATGATCTACAACATTCATTTTAATTGGAGATGTTCTTGGCCATAATTTGTTTCTTGCTTTCATCATATGCCATTTTTTTCCTGCTTTTACAATTGATTTTTCTTTTCTTCCAGCAGCTGCAGTTTCCCCGATTGTCGCGCGAACTTCTGGATTGAAAATCTTTTCTTGCTTCGAAGGCATTAATACTGAAATTCCGCCGGGAATAATTTTAACTATTTTTGCACATGTGCCTGCAGTTCTTACAAGTTTTCCGCCATCTCCTGGAAGAACTTCTAAATTGCATATTGCTGTTCCAAGAGGTATTGACTTCAAAGGCAGAATATCTCCAGTTCTTGGATTTTCAGATTTTCCTATGTCTATTTCTTGTCCTTCAATAATTCCTGAAGGCGCAACAACATAAAACTTTTTATTTTCGGTTTTTACAATTGCAATAGGGCATGAATGCGCCGGGGAATTTATTATTGATATGATTTTTCCCTTCCCCTCTCTTATTCCGGGATATTGTAGTCTGATGCTGTATGCTTTTCTCTTTACTCTGTAAGTTAAACTTCCTTTTCCACGCGCCTGTTGAATTATTCGTTTACCCATTTTACATTAACCCAAGTTTTGTGATTATGTCAATTGCCTTGTTTTCCGGAGCAAGTTTGATGAATGCTATTTTTTTATTTTTCATTATATGCGTATTTACGCTTTTGACTTTGACATTAAATTCCCTGCTAAATGCTTTTTTTATTTCCTCTTTTGTTGAATCCATTGACACAACAAAAGTCAGTTTGTTCTCTGAATCAAGCATTTTTACTGCTTTTTCTGTCATCAACGGATAAAGTAAGCTTTTTTTGTTCATTTTAATTTTCATTTAAATTTGGGCATTTTCTGCATTTCTTCAATTGCATCTTCTGTGAATATTGCAATTCTTCCTGGAACTCCGCCGTTTGCAATCTGCAATATATTCATCTCTTTTGGTGTTGTAACTTCAACAGCATTCATTTTTTTGAGATTTGATTTGTTGTTTGTGATTATCAGAATTTTCTTGTCACTTTCATAAAAATCATTTAATATTTTTTTCAAAACTATCACAAGCTCTTTTGTCTTCTTTATTTCATTTATTTTGGATTCTAAAATTATTGGAAAAGACATTATTTTGAATTTTTCAAGCATTTCTTTTTTATTCAAGGTTGAATATTTTTTCTTAATCCATTCAAAAGACGCAAGCGCAGCAATGGCCGTTCTTAATGCCTTTGCCCTTTCTTTTTTTGAGATTATTTTTGAAAGTACTTTTCCTGATTTTGGTGGGTGAGCTTCTCTTCCACCCTTTGTTCCTGATGCAAATGCCCCAACCCAGTTGAACCTATCCCCGCTTCTGGACATTATTTTCCTTGGAACTCTTGAAATTCCGTGTCCGTATTGAGTTTTCCATCTTCCTCTCATGTGGCTGAGCTTTCCATGGGCGCTGGCTTCCATTCCTGAAAGCCGCCAATTTCCATTTGGAGTTCTTTGCGCAAGTGAGGAAACTCTGTATGATTTTGCAATCAAATCTTCTCTGACTGTCTCTTCAAAGCATGAAGGAAGTTCAACTTCCTTTTTTCTGTTCCCTGAAATGTCTAAAATTTGGCTTTTCATTTTTATTGCAAGTTAATTATCTCTAAGTTTTGTTTTAGAATATTTTTTGTTACTCTTAATGGGCTTGTTATTATGACCTGTCTTTTTGAAGGACCTGCAACAGAGCCTTTTACAACAATATAGTCTGTTTTTATATTGCCAAAATTTTGAAATCCCTCTTTTGGATTGATATTTTTTTTACTGATGCTTTCAACATCAACAACCTTATTGTTATATTGAACTCTTGAAAAAAATCCCGTTTGCCCTGCCAATGGAACGCTCATTGAAACTTTGCTTGGAGTCCATGCACCTAAAGAACCAGGCCTTCTCACTCCTTTTTCTGATTTGTACCCTTTCAAGCCCATTCCAAAACGTTTTACAGGTCCAACAAGCCCCCTTCCTTTTGTTACCGCTCTTATGTCTACAATTTGTCCTTTATTCAATATGTCTGAAACAATAATCTCTTTGCTTAAATGTGCTTTGGCAAATTCAAATTTTTCCTGAATGCTGCCATTCAACCCAACTTCGATAATGTCCGGAGTTTTTTTTATGGTTGTTTTTTTAACAACAGTATAGATGATGATTCTCAAATCCTCATAATTGTTTAATTCATTCTGGATTTTTTCAATTTCTTCTTTTGTTTTTGTGGTTTTTGGAAGGCGCATTTTCCTTCCAAGCTCTTTATCTGGATTTTCGTTCAGAATTTCTTTTGCAACATTATTGTTTTTATAGAATCTTAATGAGAAAATTTTCATTGGAGGGCATTCGATGATAGAAACAGGGATAGCGATTTGCTTGCCTTTTGAGGCAGAAAAATTTGTATTGTCTCGGACAATGGCCTGAGCCATTCCGACTTTATAGCCAAGAAAACCAAGAAGAGGTAATTTGAATTTAGGTTCTTTGATAGCTTCCCAGTTTACACTAGGTAAAAGTTTAGCAGCCCTTTTTCTGGGCCAAACTTGTAGACTTCCATATCTTGGACGATGTATCTTCGGCATTTCCTATCAAAATTTTTAAATTTGTTTTTTTTAGCATCTTTGAGATGCTTAGCTATTCCCCTAAAAACTAAGCTTATTTAACGAAAATTTTCCAAAAATGTCAAATTCAAGCAATTTATAAACCTTGCGCCCTCATCGGGATTTAGGCAGCAAATGCAATCTTAGAGACAGTTTCTTGGCCGTCTGCAACTGTTTTTCTGATGATTTCCCCTTTTCTTTTTGCAAGAATTCTGATTTTTTCAGGGTCTTTTTCCCCTTTTGGAAGGATTATTTCATTTATCTGGTAATCATGGCTTATTTCTATCTTTTTAGCCCCTTTTTCCTTCAAATCAAAAAGAAATTCTTCTGTTACTTTTGGGAGATATTTTAAATCTGCTTCAAGGACGCAGAATTTGTCATTCATCTTTCCGCTTTTCGCGCTCGGTTTTGGAAGCTTCTTTTTTGTAGTTAAACTTATTCCGTTTGCCGAACAATCCAAAAGCATGAAATATGATTTTTTTGCGATTTCCTCTATTTCAGAACTTGCCATTTCCCTATCTACATTGTATTCAACCAGGCTTTTTTTTGAAATGCCCTTGCCAAGGCTTGGAATCTCTTCTCTTGCAAAAATCACTCCAGAAACTCTTGCTTTGGCCACGTTTTCAAAAACAAAAAGAACCATGTCATTTGTCAATTCAAAACTCGTGTTTATTTTTATTTTCCCTGTTTTTTTAACAACAATTACCGCTCTTCTTTCAAATAAACCTCTTCCAAATCTGACAAACTGCTGATGAACAGAACCATCGCCCTTTCCCTCAAAAATCTTTTTTATAAAATTCATAAGATGAAAAAAGAAAGTTGATTTAAAAATCTTTCCTGTGCTTTTAAATTTCTTCTCGACAAAAAGTTTATAAGATTTAAAAATCTTTGATGGATTATGGCTGAACAGACTACTACAAGAAAGGCTTTTGCAATTTCGCTTATTATTATCCTTTTAGTGCTAGCCTTTTTTCTAATCAAGCCCTATATTTCAGCGATTATTTTCGCGATTGTTTTTGCCTATATTTTTAATCCTTTTTTTAATTTGCTCGACGATAAAACCAAACACAAGCATAAAAATGGTATAAGCTTGGCTATTTGTTTGATTATAATTATTGTGATTCTTGCAATCTCCTTTTTTCTAGCACCCATAATTGTAAAAGAGTCTTTCAGCTTCTACCAAAACACACAGAAAATTGACCTTGGAGAGCCTGTAAGGCAGTTTGTTTTGACAACTTTCAAGCAGGATATTGGAAGGGATTTAAGCATGTCATTAAATCAAATAGTTACCAGAGCCACCTTATTTTTAATGAACAGCGTAAGCAAATTTATAGAAGATGCGCCAACCATGCTGCTTCAAATATTTGTAATGTTTTTTGTTATGTTTTTCTTTTTGAGGGATGGAAAAGAAATAAGCTCGAAACTCAAGGACATAATGCCTTTCAGAGAAGAAATTAGGGACAAATTTTTCACGAGATTCAAGGAAATTGTAAAAGGCGTTGTCTGGGGATATATAATTCTTGGATTAATTCAGGGAATTTCTATGGCTATTGGATTCTATGCTTTCGGTGCTCCTCAGCCTTTGCTCTTATCTGTTGTTTCAACATTGCTCGCAATTCTTCCTATACTTGGAAGCGGTTTAGTTTGGGTTCCAGCAGGAATTATAATGATGATTTCTGGAAATGCCGCAGGAGGACTTGGCCTTTTGATATATTGTGCTCTTGTATCAGCCGTAATAATCTATACTCTGACTCCACTCATACTTAGCAAGCAGACAAAACTATCGCCTCTTACAATCCTGCTTGGCATGTTGGGAGGCTTGTCTGTATTTGGCGCAGTTGGAATAATTCTTGGACCAATTATTCTTGATTATTTGCTTCTTTTCATAGATTATTACAGAACAGGAAGGCTTGCAGAAATCACTTAATAATTTTAAAAGAGGAAGATGAGACTTAAAGCAAAATCATTGAAACTATCTGCTGGCAGGCCAGTCGCTATTTTGCATTCAGATACAGCTCGGGCCCTTGGACTGCATGTTGATGACAGGGCAAAAATAAAAACTGAGAGGGCAAAAATAATTGTTTTGATTGACACTGTTGTTGGAGGATTTATTGGAAAAAATGAGATTGCACTTTCTGAAGAGATTGTCAAAAGTCTTGGAATAAGGGCTGGAAAATTTGTCGATATAGACCCTGCGCCTGCCCGTCAGAGCATTCATTATATTTATGAAAAATTAAAAGGGCTTTCTCTTGAAAAAAGAAAAATTTTTGCTATAATCCAAGACATAGGGGATAATGCACTTTCAGAATCAGAAATTGCATATTTTATCTCTGCAATGTATACAAGAGGGATGTCTTCGCAAGAAATTGCTGATTTAACTCATGCAATGGTTGAAACAGGCTCTAAACTTAATCTTAAGCAAAAGATAATTGCAGATAAGCACAGTATTGGAGGAATCCCAAACAATAGAACAACGCCATTGGTTGTATCGATCTGCACTTCTGCTGGATTGACAATGCCTAAGACTTCTTCAAGGGCAATAACATCTGCGGCAGGAACAGCAGATGTAATAGAAGTTATTGCGCCTGTTGAATTTCGCATTGATAAAATGAAAAAAATAGTGAATAAAGTTGGAGGTTGCATGGTTTGGGGCGGTGCATTAGGGCTTGCTCCTGCTGATGATAAAATTATCCAAGTTGAAAGATTAATTTCTCTTGACCCAGAAGCGCAATTAATTGCAAGCATTCTTGCTAAAAAACTTGCTGTTGGTTCAACTCATATTCTTTTAGATATTCCATTTGGAAAATCTGCAAAAGTTGAAAGAGTATCTGCATTAAAGCTTGCCTCAAAATTCAAGGAAATTGCTAAAATCTTGAAATTGAATCTGCAGATTATACTGACAGATGGAAGCCAGCCGATTGGAAATGGTGTCGGCCCTGTTCTTGAATTGCGCGATATTATTTCAATTCTTCGCAGGGATAAAAATGCTCCAAAAGATTTGGAGAACAAAGCAATCATGCTTTCAGGCAGAATTCTTGAAATCACAGACAGGGCAAAAAAACTCCAAGGAGAAATTCTTGCAAGAGAAATACTTAATTCAGGCAAGGCATTTAAAAAATTTAATGAAATAATCAGGGCGCAGGGCGGAAATTTGGATAATTTGAATAAAAAATTAATGCCTGCAAAATTCTCTTGCAATATACTTGCTGAAAAAAACAGCAAGATTAAAACTATTGAAAACAAGAAAATAGCAGCTCTTGCAAGAAGAGCAGGAGCTCCTGCTGACAAGGCAGCAGGAATTTATCTTTACAAACATTTGGATGAAGAAGTAAAGAAAGGCGATAAGCTTTTGACTGTTTATTCAGAAACAAAAGATAAGCTGAATGAAGCAATTGAGTTTTACAAATTTGTCAAGCCGATTATTTTTTAATTCTATATTTTTTTCTAAAAAGAATTTTTCTTAGATGCTTCTGAATTATTTGCAAGGCTCTGACGCCGGGAGAGGGAATCGAACCCCCAGATCGCTTGCGCGAAACCAGCTTGCTTTCTAAGTTCTTTTTTCTCCAAAATCTTTTTTCTTTCTAAGATAAAAAGAGCTTACTCAAGGCTGGCGCCTTACCATTGGGCCATCCCGGCATTAAAAAAGAAATCAATGATGACTTTTAACTTTTATGATTGCGCTAAGTTGCTTAGGTTAAATGGTGTCTGGTTGCTTGCAACCATTTCGCTTGAATTTGATGAATTAGAAAGTTCAGTCTGATTTTTCTGTTTTGTTAGGTCAGAGATTTTTGCAGTCATATATCTTTCAATAGATTTCATAATATTGCACTCCTCTATTTCAATTATGATGCAATTTCCATGCTTTTCATCAGGATAAATTCTTGTTTTATTATCCTCGCTTTTTTTTAATAATAAAACAGTGCTTGTGATTGCATCAGAGCAGTCTTTTACTTGAGATTCTGAAAATCCTTCTGTAAGAGTTGTTACAGCTGCCTGGCTTTTTATTCCAAAAACACTCAAAAATTGAGCTAAGACAGTTGCTGAAAGAATTGTGTCAGAACAGTTGAAAAGTTCAGGAGTCACAGAAATTGTTGCTTGCGGATATAAATTTCCTGAATTCACTTCAATCTTTTCAAGCTCCAAAGGATTATTTCTCAGGAAAATAGGAATACTATATGCCTGCCCGTTTTTGATTATTGTTAAATTCGTCTCCCATCCATTGTCTTTTCCGACTGTTGCTTTATGAAATGTAAAATTATTCCAGTTGATTGTTTCAACTCTGTGTGCTAAGAAATACCATGTAAAAAAAGCAACTGCGACAAGAACGCAGATAAATATAATCCATTTAACCTGATTGTCCAACTCGTCTTCTTTGCTCACTTTTTTCTTATCTATCTTCTTTTTTCCAGCCATCTTATTTTTTAATTTTAAACATCGCGAAAATCAGCGAATCAGCAGCTCTTGCCAATTCTGTTGAATTTTCAGCTTCAATTTTAACACATCCATTGGAATATAAAACTTTTGTTTCATTGTTTTTGCTTTCCCTCATCTCAAAGACAAAAATATTGTTGAAATTCTGTGTTTCCTGGGGGCATGTCTTGATGGGAAAGTCGTGCTCAACGCAGAAACTGCTGTTTTCAGATTCTTTTAGGCAGGATAACTGCAGTCTTATCGCAGAATCCTGGATATTTCTTTCAATCTCGTTTATTCCTGCGAAAGGAAATGAAGAATCAACGCTGAAATAAATTTCCTTGTTTTCAACGCTCTGCAGGCTTGCCAGATTGCAGTTATTGCAGGTTATATTCTCAGTTTGTTGAGGGAGATATAATGTTGAAATGTCTTTTCCGCCTGCTGTTGTCTGCCAAAGCTCTCCTTGTCGGTTAAATGTAAAATTCCCATATTTTTGCTTTAAAGAGCTTGATGAATTTTCTTCTTTGGAGAGAAGAGCAAAAGAGGCAGTGCTTGCAATCATTATTGCGCATATAATAATTCCTATCCAGATTTTCTTTTTTTTCTCGCGTTTTTCCCTTGCTTCTGCAGATTCAATTTTTCTAAGTTCCATTTTTCAAAAAGGAATTCTGAATTTTAAATACTTTTTGTTAAAAGCAAGAAAGAGACTTCTGAGTAAGGAATAAAAAAAGAAAAGAAAAAGAAAAAAAACAATATTTCACACCTTCTTAAGCAGTGGCAATTGTTGCAACTGATTGTGCAGTGTCTAACTTGATGTTTGCGGTTGTAGTATCTACAGCAGCTTTGTTGTTTAGTATGTATGTTGCAGCTTTTGTTGTATCTGCCGCTTCATAACCTGCTATTAACAATGCTACCTTGCCAGTTACTGTTGCAACAGGGTTCGCAGCAGCTTTGATAACTGCTTGATTTGCTGCAATTGTAGCTGCATCGCCACATAATGGCACATCACTACCAAGTATCTTGGCAGCAACGGTATTGATACATCCGCCACCTACGACGATTAAGTCCTTGTTTTGATCAGTTGAAGTCATGTCAACATCTCTGACGACATAACCGACTGCGCCTCCTGCTGCAGCTGTTGAAACAGATGCCCCAGGTGCCATGACAAAAGCGTCGACAACAGTTTGATCCTCTGGACTTGTTATATCCAAGTCAAAGTTCTCATCGTTCCAGTCAAGTTTAGCTCCCCATGGGCTGTATGTACTCCAACTACTGGAGTCATCATCTTTTGCTACTAATACTTTTCCACCTGCGTCTACTGTCGCTCTAGGGACAATGACTTCATTTTCAGTTACTTGGTCATAAGTTATTAGTGCTGCTATATCATTATCACT
>Ga0210049_1000058_pt1 | contig 68553 bp, 67 predicted proteins | sample CryGeyCG2014_300_2_FD_183964 | JGI IMG/M metagenome (GOLD analysis project Ga0210049, IMG submission 183964) | Groundwater microbial communities from aquifer - Crystal Geyser CG06_land_8/20/14_3.00 (SPAdes) (version 2) | ecosystem: Environmental > Aquatic > Deep subsurface > Groundwater | place... | reverse complement strand
CCCTCTCGGCAGAAGGGTATCGTCTCCAAAACCGATGTGTGAGTCGATGAGCAGGATATTGATATCTCGATAGAGCGGAAGATGCTGATAGCCATCGTCCAGTAATAACCCTTTCACACCAAATCGTTGAAGAGCGATCCGGCCATTTAGGAATCGATCTTTGCCAACCAGGACGGGAATGCCCTTGCAAACCTGAGCCATCAAAAAAGGTTCATCCCCAGATTCTTCCGGTGAGAGAAAGATGGTCTTGCCATCGCTCACCACTGGTTCAGAGGTCTTCTTTCCTTTATACCCCCTGCTTAAAATGGCTACATGAATTCCCCTGTCCATCAACCCTTTTGCTAAGGTCATTACTAAAGGAGTCTTTCCTGTTCCTCCCACGGTGATGTTTCCCACACTGATGACTGGACAGGGAAGAGTTTTTGTTTTCAATAGACCAAGGGAATAGAAGAGAGATCTTGCCCGAACAGCCCCTCCATAAGGTAAAGAGAGGAGGTAAAGGGGAAAAAGAAGCATTCTTTCCCCAATGGATTTCTGTTTTTGATAAAGGAGTCGGTCGATGCGACGATTCATCTTGGAATGTTGGAATAATGGAATATTGGAAGAATGGGTGACATCATTACATCATTCCAATATTCCAATTTTCCTTAAGTCTCCCTATTCTGAAATCTCTCTAATGAATGGTCTGATTTCCTCAAACATTCTTTCTGTTGCCCCCTGATGCTTCTGAAGAAATTGATAGCCTTTCTCCCCCACTTCTTTGCGCGCCACTTCGTCAAAAAGGAGGCGTTTCAATTGAGAGAAGAGCTCTTCTTTTCCAGAAACCTGGATCGCCCCTCCTGTCTCAATCAGACGGCTTGAGATTTCAAGGAAATTAAACATATAAGGACCAAAGAGAATACACTTTTTGAAAAACAAAGGCTCGAGGGGATTGTGTCCTCCTATTGGGACAAGGCTTCCACCCACAAAGACTAATGTCCCCAGGCTATAAATTCCCATTAATTCTCCCATCGTATCCAGGAGGATCACCTCGGGGTGTTTCTGATCAGATCGGCCTGGACCTAAGGAAAGGGAAGTTTTTCTCAACCATGATAGAGACTCTTTTTTTAAGATCCTCTCCACTTCCTCCAACCGTTCGAGGTGTCGTGGGGCAAGAATGAGGACAAAATGGGGGTCCATCTTTTTCAATTCTTTGTAAAGGCTGACGAGGATCTCCTCTTCCCCGGAATGAGTGGAGCCTGCGATGAGGATGTTCTGTTTCCCTTGGGGGCCGAGGGTTTTAGTCATTTCGGCCATGGCTTCCTGGGTAAAGGAAGGAAAGGTTTGGTCGAATTTTAAGTTTCCCACTGCCCTTGTCTTTTGAGATTCCCCTCCGATCTCAATCATTCGCGTTCGATCTTCTTCAGTCTGCATTAAGAAGAGGGAGATATATTTCAGACATTCTTTGAAAAAGAATTTGAAGAAGAGGTAACGTCGAAATGACTTTTGAGAGATCCTTCCATTGAAGAGAACAACGGGAATTCCTTTTTTTCCGCAGTACCGGAGCAAATTGGGCCAGAGTTCTGTCTCCGCAATGAGGAGGAGGGCGGGTTGGATTTTTTCGATGGCTCTCCGGATGATGAGGGGATGGTCTAAGGGTACAAAAAGGACTTGACCAGCTTCAGGGAGGTAGGTTTTGGCTGCCTCATTCCCTGTAGAGGTCATCGTGGTTAAAATGATTTTGAGATGGGGAAACTCTTTTTTGATCTTCTTCAAAAGAGGGATGGAACAGAATACTTCTCCGACTGATGCCGCATGAACCCAAATGGGCCTTTTGAAGGATAGGCTTTGAAAAATTCCCATTCGTTGAGGCAATGCCTTTCGAAACCGCTTTTGGATGAGGGCCCGCAGAAGAAAGTAGGGGGATGCAAGGAGAAGGGAGAATGTAAGAAGGATGTTATATATTAAGAAGACCATTGCAAACTGCAAAATTTAGATTGCAAACTGCAAAATTTTTAAGACTTATTCTTTTCAATTTCCATTTTTCATTTTGCAATTTACAATTTTCAATGATGTTTAGTAACACACTTAGGGATGACTACTCATTTATCAAAATAGTGGTCTGCCCTTTCGGTCAGCTCATTGAGGCGATTCTCTAAAAGGATCCTCTTCTCTTCGAGATGGGCCCGGTCCCCATTTTGATCAACATAAATGGGTTCTCCACAGATGAACACTCCTTTTGAGAAAGGATAGGGGAGGAGGAACTGATCCCAAGTGTTAAAGATCTTCCTTTTTGAGGCGCTGAAGGTTATTGGAACCACAGCCCTCCCTGTCAGTTTAGCCAACTCGATCACACCAATTTGTGCCTGGTGACGAGGTCCCCTCGGTCCATCTGGGACAATGGCGATATCCGTCCCATGAGCCTTGACCATCTGTTTGAAACCGGAAAAACCTTTCCGAGTAGTTGAACCCAAGATGGCATGGAAACCAAACCGCTTCAGGGCCTTTCCCACCACCTGGCCATCCCGATGGGGAGAGACAAGGAAACTTAATTTCTTGCCTTTATAAACGATGGGCATCATCAATAGCCTTCCGTGCCAGAAAGCCCCGATGGCAGGAATCCCTTTCTCCCAAAACTGCCTCGGAATCTCTGGATGGATCTCTTCAAACCGCATCGTCCAGGATAAAATATTGATGGCCCAGTAAGCAGACCAGGGTCCCAACCACGACACCAATTTCTTCTTTAAACTTTTAAGAAACATCCTTGTAAAAAAAGGGTTCAAGGGTTCGTGGGTTCAAGGATCCAAGGGTTTTTTGTTTAAAATTTTTGCTAGAACCCTTGACCACTTGACTCCTTGAATCCTTAAAATTAGTAGACCTTCTTCACTTTCGCTGCCGTCCGAACTCCCATCCCATTATCTTTAAACTGAAGATCATAGAGCCGCCGATATTCACCATTGAGAGCCATCAATTCCTCATGAGTTCCTTCCTCCACAATCTGACCTTCAGAAAGAACGATGATCCGGTGGGCATTTCGGATGGTGGAGAGCCGATGGGCGATGACGAAGACCGTTCTCCCTTTCATCAACTCTTCTAAAGCCTTTTGGACTTCTGCTTCAGAGCCGGAGTCCAGGGAGGAGGTAGCTTCGTCCAAAATCAGAATGGGAGCATTCTTTAAGAGGGCTCTGGCGATGGAGATGCGTTGACGTTCCCCTCCTGAAAGTTTGGCACCCTGCTCACCAATGATCGTGTCATACCCTTGAGGCAATCTCTGGATGAAGTCATGGGCATTGGCTGCCTTCGCTGCTTTGATCATCTCTTGATCAGAACATTTCAGACTTCCATAGGCGATATTATTTTGAATCGTATCATTAAAGAGGATCGTTTGTTGAGTGACCAAGCCGATCTGATCCCTGAGAGATTTAAGAGTGACCTTTCGAATGTCATAATCATCGATGAGAATTTGTCCTCGCTCCACATCATAGAAACGGGGCAGAAGGTTCACCAAAGAAGTCTTGCCCGCCCCGCTCATTCCCACCAAAGCAATCACTTCTCCTATTTTCACACGAAGGGAAATGTCTTTGAGCACGATCTCCTCATCATATTTAAAGGTGATCTTTTGAAAATCGATCCCCTTCGAGATGGGTAGGAGTGAATTTGCTCCCTCTTCTTCCTTGATTTCTGAGGGGGTATCGAGGAGTTCATAGACTCGCGTTGCCGCTGCCAGACCTTCTTGAATCTCAAGGTTGATCTTGCTCAAATCACGAATGGGAGCATAGAGCATCAGAATGGCTGTCATGAATGAGAAAAAGGTTCCTGGCGTTAACTCTCCCCGAATAACACTGTAGCCACCCACCCAGATGATCACGGCCACTCCAATCCCTCCTAATAATTCAATCAAGGGATGGGAGAGGGCCCGGATCTTCACCCGTTGGAGTAGGATTTTGAAGAACCGATTATTCTCTTCAGCGAAGCGTCGTTTCTCATAATCTTCCATATTGAATGCCTTGACAATTCGATTCCCAGTGATGGTTTCATGGAGGAAGGTCGTAATGGAGCCCATTCGCTGTTGACCCTTCCGACTAAATTTCCGAAGCCGCTTTCCAAATTCTTTAATCGGAATAATGGCCAGAGGAAAGATGATGAAGGCAATGATCGCCAATTTCCAATTGCGGTAGAAGACGACCCCGACCAACCCAAGGATGGTGAAAGCATCTTTGAGAAGACCGGTGATCGCATTGGAAACCGATCCCTGAATCAGGTTGACATCATTGGTGATCCTGGAAATGAGGATGCCAGTAGGCGTTTTAGTAAAGAAGGAGAGGGAAAGGGCCTGAAGATGATTGTAGAGTTTCTCCCTGATATCCGCGACAATCCTCAGACCCACAAAGTTCATCAGGTAAGCCTGGCCGTAATCGAAGACCCCTTTGATTAAGAAAAGGAGGACGATGGCGATGGGGAGGAGAAAAAGCATTTTTTCATCCTTCTTGAGGAAGACATCGTCTAAAGCAGGTTGGACAAGGAATGCCTGGGCGGCTGTCAGGAGAGAGACAAAGACCATACAGATCATGGCGAGGACTAATTTGAACCGATAGGGTTTGACCAGTTCGAGGAGTCTGCGATAAAGAGACATATTTATCCCCTGACTAATGCAAAATAAAAAATGTAAAATGTAAGATATTTATTTTTTTTCTTGTTTTCACTTTAATTTTGCAATTTGAAATTTTCAATTTGCAATAAGTTATTCAATTTGAGGCCTCCGCTTCATGGAGCAAGGAAGTGACAATGCAGGCAGCTCGTTGGGCCGCTCCGGGTTCCCCAAGTTTCCGACGAACCTCACCCATGGACTCCGTCATTTTTCGACTCAGGATGGGATCCCTTAAGAGTCGGAAGGCTTCGTCCGCGATCCTTTGGGGATTGACATCCTTCTGAATCAATTCTGGGGCAATCTCTTTCTCCGCCACCAAATTGACCAGTCCGATGTGATCCACTCGAATCAATGCCCTGCCGATCCAGTAGGAGAGGAAAGAAACTCTATAAATAATGATCATGGGTTTTCCAAGAATCGCTCCTTCCAAGGTGGCCGTCCCGGATGCAGTGATCAGAAGTTCAGAGAGGTTCATCACATCGTAGGTGAAACCCTCCACCACTTTCACAGGCACCGAAATATTTTTCATCTGGGATGACAAGATCGTTTTGGGAATGCCCGGGGCGAGAGGGATGATGAACTGGAGATTGGGGATCTCTTTTTGGAGGAGATGAGCCGAGGCCAGCAGGGAAGGAAGAAGTCTATCCACCTCATGCAGGCGGCTTCCAGGGAGTAAGCCAATGGTTCTTCGTTTGGGATCCAGTCCAAATTGTTGGAAAGCCTTTTCCTTGGGAAGCGTCGGCTTCACGATATCGAGAAGCGGATGACCTACCCACTCGACATCGACTCCCGCTGCTTCATAGAGAGGAACTTCAAAGGGGAAGAGGACGACCATTTTTTTCACCAGTCGAGCGATCAACTTAATTCTTTTAGGCCTCCAGGCCCATACTTGAGGACTGATATAGTAGAGAATGGGGATTCCTCTTCGATGGGCTATTTTGGCCAACCGAAGGTTGAAATCAGGGAAGTCGATTAGGATGACGAGGTCCGGCCTCTCCTGATCAAGGGATTTCTTTAATCGCTGGAGGGCCTCTAAAATAGATCGGAGTTTAAAAAAGACTTCTGTCAGCCCTACCACAGAAAGGGAGTGAGCGGGATAAAGGAGTTTCATCCCCCTTCTTTTCAAACCCTCCCCTCCCACGCCCAAAAACTGAACTTCCGGGTCAATGCGTTGAATGGCCTCCACCAGGTGGGAGCCATGGAGGTCTCCTGAAACTTCTCCAGCGACCAACAGGATCTTCTTCGATTTCATCTGTTCAGTCGCCCCGCTATTTCTTTTTTTTGTTGAGGTCACCAATCTTCTGGAGGATCTGGAGCGCCAACTCTAATGCTCGCTTTCCATCCAACCCAGAGACCCGAGCACTTTTTCGATCCCTCACGCTCTGAAGAAAAGAGTGAATCTCAGCCTCTAAAAGATCGATCTTCTGAACCGGAATCTCCTCGGTTACCATTTCAGGAATCTCTTCCTTTCCGAGAAGGGCCCCCTTTTTAGAAAGGGAGAGTTTTTGAGAAAGGTAGTCGATGGAAAGGATTCCATCCGGTTGAAAGATCCGGGTTTTTCGAATCTTCTCTTTGGAAACTCGGCTTACGGTCAAACTCGCTGTACATCCATTTTCGAATTCAATGCGGGCATTGGCAATGTCCAGGGTGCGGGTGAGGATGGGAATGCCGACGGCCTGAAACTGTTTCACCTTTGAGTTCACCAGGCTCAAAATGATATCGATATCATGAACCATTAAATCTAACACGACATCGACCTCTGCTCCCCTTCCGGAGAAGGGGCCCAACCGATGGGATTCGATGAAACATGGATTTTTTACCCTTCCCTCTATGGCGGACAAGGCTCCGTTGAATCGTTCCAGATGGCCCACTTGAAAGATCAGGCCCTTCGATTCTGCCAATCCAATCAATTCATCAGCCTCCTCAAGGGTGTTGGTGATGGGCTTTTCCAGAAGAACATCGATTCCTTGCAGGAAAAAATCTTTCGTCATCGAATAATGAAAAGGGGTGGGAATGGCAATGCTGACAGCCTGAACTTTGTTGAAAAGGTCGGCGTGATGATCGAAAGGTTGGGTTTGGCATCGTTTAGCAATTTCCCTGGCACGGGAAGCATCGACATCCACTACACCCACCAATTCCACCTCTTCTATTTTAGCATATTTCTCTGCATGGAATTGGCCAAAGTAACCGACACCGATGACACCCACCTTAAGCCTTTCCACTTAACGGCTGATCCCCCTCTTCGAACGTTGGATGAATTGGAGGAGATGTTGAACCTCTGGCGTCTGAAAGATTTCATCTTCTCCCACTTTCTTCATCGCTTTCTCTAATGTCAGACTGGACCGAAAAATGATGCGGTAAGCCTTCTTCAGGGCCTTCAGCGTCTCTTCTGAAAAATGGTGGCGTTTGAGACCCACAAGGTTGAGCCCGAAGAGTTTGGCCCGACTTCCCGATGCCAACATGAAGGGGGGAATGTCTAAACTAACACCTGTGAGGCCACTGATGAGGGCATGGGCGCCGATCCTGCAAAACTGATGGATGGCGACAAGTCCGCCAAGGATGGCATAATCTTCAATCATTATGTGTCCACCTAAGGTGGCTCCATTGGCCATGACGACCTGATTTCCGATTTGGCAGTCGTGGGCCACATGGGAATAAGCCATTAAGAAATTGTCATCGCCGATGACGGTCTTCCCACCTCCCTTGACCGTGCCTCGATGAAGGGTGACAAACTCCCGAATGATATTCTGATCGCCGATAAAGATGGAGGTCTTCTCTCCTCTATAAGCAACTGCTTGGGGAGCTTCCCCGATGGAGGCGAATTGAAAGATTTGACATCGTTTCCCAATGCGAGTTCCCTCTCGGATGACTACGTGGGGTCCAATCTTCGTCCCCTCGCCGATGGAAACATCCTTTTCAATGATAGAAAAAGGACCGATTTCAACTCCCTCACCGATTTCAGCCTTTAGATCGATGATCGCAGCGGGATGAATCATTTTTCATCTCCTAACATGGCTAAGAGCTCTGCTTCAGCCACCAATTTTCCATCAACCAAGGCCTTTCCCTTAAATCCCCAGATCGATTGACGATGCTTGGTGATCTCCAGTTCGAGACGAAGTTGATCTCCCGGAACGACGGGTTTTCTGAAACGGACATTATCGATCCCCAAAAAGTAGACCGGTTTTCCCCGCTCCTCCTCGAGCATCGATTTGAAAGCGAGCACCCCAGCCGTCTGAGCCATTGCCTCCACAATCAGCACCCCTGGCATGATGGGGCGACCTGGAAAATGGCCTGGGAAGAAAGGTTCGTTATAAGTGACATTTTTAATCCCCACGATCCGTTTTCCAGGATCCATCTCGATAATCCGATCCACCAACAAGAAAGGGTAAGAATGGGGGAGGATGTTCATGATCTCTTTAATCTCAATCATCTATTTCTCCTTCCCTCTCGAAGAGAGGGTCTCCTCGATCTTTTTTAAACGTTTCTCGATTTCAATGAGGGTCTTTCTCATCTCCGGCAGTTTCGGAAAGACGGTGATCGCTCGGAGAAATTCACGGTGAGGCAGAGCAGGACTTCCAACGTACCCTTGGTCCGCAGCCAGATCGCGGGTCACTCCGGCTTGAGCGCCCACCATGACATTGTCTCCAATTTCGATGTGGCCCACCACTCCCACCTGTCCGGCCAGTGTGACATTGCTCCCGATTTTTGTTGAACCTGAAATCCCCACCTGAGCAACGATGATCGAGTCCTCGCCGATGGCGACATTATGGGCCACCTGAACAAGGTTGTCGATTTTCACTCCTCTTTGAATGATCGTTTTGCCCAGCGCCGCTCGGTCGATGGTGGTATTGGCGCCGATTTCGACATCGTCTTCAATTTCCACACTTCCTACCTGGGGGATTTTCACATTCTTCTTTCCCTCCTTCACATATCCGAATCCATCACTTCCGACCACCACCCCACTGTGAAGAATGACCCGTTTTCCAATGACGGTTCCTGAATAGATGGAGACATTGGAATAAAGGATCGAGTCCTCTCCAATGGAGGAGCCCTCGCCCACATAGACTCCAGGATAAAGGGTGACCCGATCTTCAATCGAGCAGCGGTCTCCAATATAAACGAAGGGATAAAGGGTCAGGTCTTTTCCTAATTTTACTGTGGGGCTGATCCAGGCATTGGAATCGATGCCTTTGGGTTGGTAAGGTTTGTGGGAGAAGAGGGTGAGGATCTTGGCGAAGGCTAAATAGGGATTGGTCACGCAAAGAAGAGGCCTGTCCGCCTGGGTCACCTCTTTTGAGACGATGACCGCGGAGGCATGAGTTCCGCCGAGCTTCGGAAGGTACTTCGAATTGGCGATGAAGGTGATCTCTCCAACCCGGGCCTCTTCAATGGCCGCCACTCCAGAGATTTCTATCTCTCCATCTCCAACGACTGTCCCATCCACCCACTCCGCTAATTCTTTAAGTTTCTTTTTCACTCCCATGTCCTAATAAAAATTCAAGGTCATCAGAATATCAGGTTATCAGGTCGTGGTTATAAGGATACCAGGATATCAGGTTAATAAATCCTAGCAACCTGATGTTCTGATAATCTGGTAACCTACAAGCTGATCCCCTGATTTCCTGATAGCCTTCATTCATTTTTTCTGAGCATCATATGCTTTGATCACCCGATCGGTGATATCAATGGTCTTGGAGACGAAGAGCACAATGTTCTCGTTCTTTTCCAGGATAAGGGTGTAACCTTCGTCCGCCCCCACTTTTTGAATCACTTTCAGGAGGCCGATGGAGATCTTTCGCTCCATCTCCATTCGTTTCTGGTTGATCTCATTCTGGGTATCCTCCCCCCACCTCTGAAATTCCCGAAGTTTGTTCTGGTATTCTTTCTCTTTATTTGCCCTGGCATCCGGGGTTAGCATGAGGGCTTGTTTTTCTAAAGATTCTTTCATGGTTTGGAGCTCTTTCTGCTTGTCTGCAATGAGGCGCTGAAATTTTTCTACATCCTTGGTGATTAACTTTTTGGCGTCCTTGCCGGCATTAGATTCGTTGACTGCCCTTTGGATATCGACGTAAGCCATCTTTAAATCTGCAGCCAAAACCGATCCAAACCATCCCAATAGGATCATCCCTATGAGTACGCTTAACTTTTTCCAGACCATCTTCATTTCTCCTCTCTGTTAAGTTTAATGCTTAATTTTTTTAATAAACGGTTCCTGCTGTAAAGTCGAGCACATGCCCTTTCTCCCCTTTCTTGGGGCTGAGGTTGAACCCGATATCAATATGGATGGGGCCGAATGGAGAGAACCAGCGAATTCCAGCCCCCACCGCTGTTTTCAATGGGGTGATGTCACTCAGTCTATCGAAACCCTTCCCAATATCCCAAAACACAGCTCCTTTTAAACCAATCTCACGAGCCAAAGGGAAGATCAGTTCAGCATTGAAGGCCACCATTTTTTCCCCACCCATTGGCTCTTCATTTATGTCAATAGGCCCCGCCATTCCGTATTCAAAGCCTCGGACCGTTTGGAGGCCTCCCACGAAGAATTTTTCATAGATGGGTACTTTTTTTCCACCATAACCAGAAATCATCCCCGCCTTGGCACGAAGGTTGACGGTTGTACTTAGAGGCGTTGGGAAAAACCAACTGGTCTCTCCCGTCACCTTTACGAAGTAGTTATCCCCTCCTAAAACCCCTCCTGCATTTTGAATGAAGAGACTGTGCTTGCCTCCCCGTCTGGGGTTAAAGTAGTCGTCACGTGTGTCTATAGAGGGGGAAAGAGAAATGGCGCTGGTCGTCTTCTTTCCCTCCTGGTCTTTGATATAGATAGAGGCATCATCTGTCACATTATAAACATTAATGTTTTCCAATTTATACATCGCATCAATACGAATCTTATCGGTCAGTTCCTTTCCAAAGCGGATATCCCCTCCAATAATTTTGTAGGAATAAGTGTCGAAGATTTCCACATTTTCGTGATAGAGATCGATGCCTGCCGCATATGGATATCCTAAAAAATAGGGGTCCGTAAAGCTCAATCTAAAATTTTGGGTTTCAAATCCCAAGGCGACCTTCAAAGATCCATGATAACCATAACCGAAGAGATTTCGGTCGGAGATGGAGACAGTGCCCACCACGCTTTCTATCGAACTATACCCAATTCCGAAACTGAGGGCGCCTGTCGGAGCCTCCTCGACTTTGATATCGAGGTTGATTTTTTCTTCGGTGCTCCCACGGCTCGTGGTGAGCTCCACCTCTTTGAAGAACCCTGTCCTTTTCAGTCGGTCCCGACTTTTATTCATATCGGAAGCGCTGTAAAGTTCTCCTTCGGCCACCTGAAGTTCCCTGCGAATCACCTTGTCGCGGGTCTTCGCATTCCCAACCACCTGAATTTTTTCATAAGAGACGCGTTTCTTCTTTTCAATTTCAAAGGTGAGGTGAACTAAGAGATTTTTATTGTCCACAGAGGTTTCGGGGTTGATCTCTACATAGGCATAGCCTTGATTGGCAAACTTTTCCGTAAGAGCATTGACATCCTTTCGAATCGACGTGTTGCTATAGACGTCGTTCCGCTTTATTTTGAGAACCTTGAAGAGGTCCTCTTTGGTCGTGAGGAGATCGCCTTTGAAGTCGATATTTCCAAGACGGTATTGAGGTCCTTCCACAATCTCAATCTTGATCCGAATCTTTTTCGGGTTGGAGAGGTCAATGTTGGGCTCGGAGATCTTTGCCTCGAGATAACCCTGATCAAAATAGTAGGCGGTTAGGAGTTGGAGGTCATTTTTAAGAACATCTTCATCTAAGGTCCCGGTCTTGGTGATGATGGAAAAAATATTTTTCTGTTTGGTTGTCATCAACTTCTTCAATTGGGAGGTTTTTATTTTCTTGTTCCCCTTAAAGACTATTTTTTGGATGTGTCCCTTAGGACCTTCAGAGATCGTAAAAGCGACCACGGCTTCATTGGTTTCCAAGTAGTCGACGTTGGTTTCCACCTTGATCCCGTAATACCCTTTGGAGAAATAAAGCTTCCGGATCTGTTCCACATTCTCTTTCACCTTTTCGAGGTTAAGGATGGACCGTGGTTTGAGAGTCATCTTCTCTTTAATATCATCCAGCTTCACCTTTTCATTTCCCTTGATCGTGATCTCTTTGATCGAGGGCTTTTCCACAACAATAAAGATCACTTCTTTGCCCTGCGGAGTCGGTTTGATATCCACTTGTACATCGGTGAAGTAACCCAGGTCGAAAATGGATCGTAGATCCTCGCGGACCTTTTCGACAGAAAAAGGGCCTCCATCCCGGCTCTTGATCGCTCCTCGAATGACTCCTTCTTCAACCTTTACATTTCCAAGTATCATGATTTTATAAATGTTTTCCTCGGCTCCGGCACATATCCCTATGAGAAGAGAAAAGACGAGGAGGACAAGCCCTATTTGTCTCATGGTCATGTTTAGGCTCCTTCCCATTCTTTGGAATCCGATACGGACCCTTTGCTCCAATTTTTAGATGAGAATGGATGGGATGAGAAAATTTCCATTTTAATACCAAATCTTTATTTTTTTGTAAAGTGGACTTGCCTATCCCAATGCTTTTCCATCGATGAGCTGGATCTGGCGGGACAGTTTTTCAGCCAATTTTAGGTTGTGCGTCACGACGATGAGGGTGACCCCTCTGATCTGATTCAGTTCTTGGAGAAGATCAAAGACGGACTCTCCCGTCTTGGTATCGAGATTCCCAGTGGGTTCATCGGCTAGCAGGACTTTCGGTTCCAAAACTAAAGCCCTTGCCACTGCCACGCGTTGTTGTTCTCCGCCGGAAAGCTCCCCTGGTTTATGAGAAAGACGTTCTTTTAGCCCTACCAAAGTGAGAATCGCTTCCGCCCGAGAGACTGCCTCCCTTTTCGTGTTTCCTTGGATCAGACAGGGCATACTCGTGTTTTCCAACGCACTGAATTCGGGAAGCAAGTGATGAAATTGAAAGACAAATCCGATCTCACGATTTCGAAAAAGGGCGAGATCCTTTTCATTCAAGGTATAGATATCTTTTCCTTCATAGAGAACCTTTCCAGTCGTTGGCCGATCGAGAGTGCCCAGGATGTGGAGGAGGGTCGTCTTCCCTACGCCAGATGCGCCGACAATGGCCGCCTTCTCCCCCCGAGAAAAAGTGAGATCCACTCCCCTCAGAACCTCCACGCGTTTGGTTCCGTTTCCGTAGGTCTTGAAAAGCTGTTGAACCTGAATCAACTCTTTCAAACCATCGCCTCCTTGGCCTTTTGGATTGCCTCTTGGGACAGAAGTTCTTTCATCAGATGGAGGCGCTTCAGAGAAATGTCTTTGAGTTTCGTCTGAAGGTTAGGGTATTGGAGGAGGCAGGCCTTAAAGTCTTCCTTTGTCATTTCCAGCAATTCGGTGGGACGGAGGGTTCTCGCATTCGCCATTCGGGGCTTATCAAAGAGAAGTCCGACCTCACCGAAAAAATTTCCACTTTCTAAAAGCGCTAATAACACTTTTTTCCCATGACGGTTTTGAGTAAATATCTCCACCCCTCCACTTCTCACCATATAGAGCGAGGCGGGTGGGTCCCCTCCTTTAAAGAGAATCGTTTCTCCAGGGACCTTACGAAGATGAAACCGTTTAATGACTTCTCCTCTCTCCTTGGAGGTGAGGGATGAGAATAAAGGAGAAAGGGCGAGGAAGTTGTCAAAAATTCGTTCTTTAAATAGGTTTTGGAGCACCTCATTCAATCTGGGGTGGACCCTGGTCATCTCATTGAGTTCATTTCTGGAGATCTCTAATATCTCACATTCCGTCATCGCCTTGACCGTGGCATGTCTTTTTTGGTCTATAAAGAAACCAAACTCCCCAAAGAAATCCCCATCCCTGAGATTGCGGACCCACACCTCATTCCCCCCTGGAGTTTGCTTGGTAATGGCCACCTCTCCCCGGCTGATGACAAAGAGGGAATTTCCTCCCTCTCCCTCCCGGCAAATAAGCGATCCCGTCAGAAAAGTTTTGCTTTGGATATCGGAAAGCAATGATTGAAGCTCCTCTGCATTGAGTTCAGAGAAAAGAGGGATGTGCGGGAATGGATGAAGGGGTTTCATCTCTCTGGTTTTTTCTGCATAGAGTTGTGCCAACCGATGATTGACATCCTTAGAGGATGGATCAATCCTTAAAATCATCTTATTGATCGAGATGGCTTGAAGCAAAAAACCATCCTGAGCATAAGCTTCAGCCACCTCTTGGTATATTTGGACGGCTTCTTTCTTTTGACCCAAACGCTCCAGCAATTCGGCCACCTTCACCCGGGATCGAAGATCCCCTGGCTCCTGAGCGCAATGAATTTGAAAGTATTCGAGCGCCTTCTTCCATTCCCCACGGGAGAGAGCTTGCTGGGCCTCTCCTTTAAAAGACATCTTCTTCTTATTCATATCGCAGTGCCTCAGCGGGATCGAGTCTCGATGCCCTCCAGGCGGGATAAAGGGTAGCCAGAAGACTGATGAGAATGGCCGTCATCACGATCAGCGTGATATCGAGAGGGTCCACTTGGGAAGGGAGTTTGTCAATATAATAGACATCGCTCGCAAGAATTTTAAATCCAAATAGGTTTTCAACAAACCCTGTAATCTTCTCCAAATTGAAAGCAGCCCCAAGGCCAAGAATCGTTCCGAAGACCGTTCCGACGACACCGATCACCCCTCCCTCGATGACGAAGATCTTTAAGATCCCCTTGGAAGGGGCGCCCATTGATTTTAGGATGGCAATGTCCTTATTCTTCTCCATCACCACCATGATGAGCGTGGAGATGATGTTGAAGGCGGCCACTAAAACGATCAAGACGAGGATGATAAACATGGCGATCTTCTCCAGCTTGAGGGCGGAGAAGAGGTTTCTGTTCATCTCCATCCAGTCTTTCGTCCAGAAGGGAAATCCCAACTTTTGGCGGATCTCCTTTCCAATTTCTTTCACTTTATAGATCTCGTTGGTTTTGATCTCGATCCCTGTGACGCGGGCTCCCATGCCGAAGAACTTCTGAGCGCTTTCCAGAGAGACATAAGCCATGGTATTGTCATACTCATACATTCCGGAGTAAAAGATACCCACGACACGAAAACGCTTCATCTTGGGCATCATTCCCATGGGCGTCATGGTGCCAAGAGGAGAGATCACTTGGATCGCATCGTTGATCGAAACACCGAGATGCTTCGCTAATTCAACTCCAAGGATGACGCCTGCAAGATCACTTTCTCCTGCTTCTTTCAAGTCTTGGAGGCGGCCGGCTTTCATATTGTGGACCAATTCAGTTACTTTTCCCACTCGGTCCGGGTCGATGCCCTTAATCACCACACCGGAGACATTTGACTCGGAAGAGAGCATCACCTGGTTGAAGATGAATGGGGCAGCGGAGGCCACGCCCTTTACCTCTTGAACCCTCTTCGCCACCTCTTCATAATGATCCATACCTTCTTGGCTGGCCTTGAGGAGGACGAGGTGAGCTTGGGTGCCCAGGATCTTTTCCTTCAGGGTCTTTTCAAAACCGCTCATCACGGCTAAAACAACGATCAAGGCCATCACTCCCACCATGACCCCGACGATGGAGATGATCGTGATGATGGAAATGAAGGTCTGTTTCCGTTTCGCTTTGAGATATCTCAGACCGATAAACCATTCATATCTCATAGGACATTACTTCTCCATTCGAAGTAAAGGGAAGAAGATGACATCTCGGATGGAAGGCGCATCGGTGAGGAGCATGACCCAACGATCGATCCCAATTCCTTCGCCAGCCGTGGGGGGCATCCCGAATTCGAGAGCCCGAAGAAAATCCTCATCGAGGGTGAGAACCGCATCGGCCTCATCACCCCTTTCCTTCATCTGCTGGACAAAACGTTCCCGTTGATCTACGGGGTCATTCAGTTCAGAGAAACCGTTTGCGATCTCCCGGCCGGCAATGAAGAGCTCAAATCGGTCCACCACCTCAGGATCATTCCCGTTCCGACGTGAGAGAGGAGAGACCTCTGTGGGATATTGGATCACAAAGGCAGGTTGAAGAAGTTGAGGCTCAACCATTTCTTTAAAAAGATCGGCCAGGGCTCTTCCATGGGAGGTTCCTTTTTGCATTTCAAGGCCGAGCTTCTTGGCCACCTCGATCGCTTTGGATGGGTCTTTCAGGATAGCCGGATCAACCTTTCCATATTCCAAAAGAGAGTCATTGAAACGGATCCTTCTCCAGGGAGGAGTAAAATCGAGTTCTTTCCCCTGATAGGTAAAGCGGAGTCCACCATGAATTTCTTTGATCATGGAGCAGAGAAGTTCCTCGGTCATCTTTATCATGTCTTCGTAAGTGGCATAACTCTGATAGAATTCGAGCATGGTGAATTCAGGGTTGTGTTGAGTGGAGATCCCTTCATTTCGAAAACAGCGATTGATCTCAAAGATTCTTTCGAGCCCTCCGATCACCAATCGTTTTAGAAAGAGTTCTGGAGCGACCCTCATATAGAGTTCCATATCAAGGGCATTGTGATGGGTCTTGAAGGGTTTGGCCGTTGCGCCTCCGGGAATGGGGTGAAGCATAGGAGTTTCCACCTCAATGAAATCCCGTTGGGTAAAGAAATCTCGAATCTTCTGAATCGCCTTGATTCGTGTGAGGAAAATCTCTTTGACCTTGGGATTCGCAATGAGGTCTAAATAACGTTGACGATAACGGACTTCGATGTCGGTGAGACCGTGCCATTTCTCCGGAAGGGGTCGAAGAGACTTCACCAGAAGCCGAAATCTCTGAACCTGGAGGGTCAGTTCACGAGTCTTTGTTCGAAAGATTTTTCCCTCCAATCCGATGAAGTCTCCGATATCGAATGTTTTAAAAAGTTGAAAGGCGGACTCGCCGACGATATCCCTTTGAAGGTAAGCCTGGATTCTTCCCTTTCGATCTTGAATTTGAATAAAACTGGCCTTGCCGAAATCACGGATCGCCATGATCCGACCCGCAAGGCAGAAAGTTTCTCCACCCGATTTTAATTCTTCATCAGAGAGGGAATCGAAGGTCTCATGAAGATCTCTGGAAGTATGGGTGACCCTGAAATCATTTGGGTAGGGATCGATCCCATTCTTTCGCAAATCCTCCAGTTTTCGGATCCTCTGTTGGATCAGTTCGCTCGTTTCGTCCATCTCCTCAGCTCCGAAAGGCAGCCTTTCCCTATGGTATTAATCTCATTAAGATTTAAGAAAGTTTTAAGATTTCTCAAACTAACCCATTTTCACATATCCGTCAAGGGGAAAGGCGTTTCCAGGAGGTCATGAGAGGACATTTTCGATCTGGGCAACCAGGTCATAAGGAAGGGCTTGGGTCATTCGGGCTTCTACCCAATCGCCAGGTTGAGCTTTTCCATCCAAGAAGACGGAGCCATCGATCTCAGGGGCTTGTGTTTGAAGCCTCCCCCGTAAAACACCTCGTTTACGTTGTGGTCCCTCTACGAGGACCACGTTCCTTTGGCCCACCATTCCTTGATATTTTTTTAAAGAGATCTTTTTCTGAATCTCCATCAAGGCTCTCAGACGTTCTTCCTTCACACTCTCCACGATGGGATGAGGGAGTCGGGAGGCAGGCGTTCCTTCTTCCGAAGAGTATTTAAAGGCACCGAGGTGATCGAACTGAGTCTCTTCCACAAAATCAAGGAGCGCTTTGAATTGACCTTCCTTTTCTCCTGGAAAGCCCACAATCAAGGAGGACCGCAAACTGACTTGTGGAAGAAAAGTCCTGATCTTTTGTAAGAGACTCCGAATTTCTGCACCCTTTGATCTTCGCCCCATTCGTTTGAGAATTTCATCATCAATGTGCTGGAGGGGGAGATCAAGATAAGGACAGATCTTTTCTTCTTGAGCCATGAGTTCAAGAAGCCCATCGGTGAAATTGTCTGCCCTGGGGTAGGAATAGAGGATTCGGATCCAACGAAGCCCTTCCACGCTGACCAGGTTTTTCAGAAGTTTTTCTAAATTGGTTCCATCTTGAAGGTCTCTTCCATAAGCCGTGGTATCCTGAGCGATCAGGATGAGTTCCTGAACTCCCTGGTCCGCAAGCCTTTCAGCCTCTCCCAGGACGGATCGAAGCTTTCTACTTCGGTAGGACCCTCTAATCTTCGGAACGGTGCAAAAGGTACAGGCATTGGAACAGCCTTCTGCGATCTTCAGGTAAGCGATGAAAGGAGGGGTGGAGAGAATTCGAGGTGTGCTTTCATTGTAGAGGAAAGTGGATTTAGGAAGGAAACTCTTTCGCTTTGGTTTCTGAGAGAGTAGCTTGGGAAGGTTTTGAAATGCTCCGGTGCCAACAAAGAGGTCCACCTCCGGCAATTCTTTTTCTAAAACTTTCCCATATCGTTGAGGAAGACATCCAGAAACGACGAGGAGACGACAACGACCTTCTTTCTTAAGACGGGAGAGTTGAAAAATGGTTTCAATGGCTTCCCTTGTCGCTTCCTCAATAAAGGAGCAGGTGTTGACGATGAGAATTTCAGCCCTCGAAGGATCGGTGGTCAGGAGATAGCCCTCTTTTGAAAGAAGACCGAGGATCACTTCGGAATCGACTAAATTCTTGGCACACCCCAGGCTGACCAGGCAGACCGTTTCTTTCATTAATGAAGCATTATACCTAACAGGGAACTATTTGCCAATGGTAGCTCTTCTCACCCATAATCCGTAATTGTCATCCTGAACCATGCCCTGAATTAAATTCAGGGTCTACGATTTCAGGATCTATGGTCACTGAGGAGCAGAGATGCTGAAAAAATTTCAGCATGACGCGGATATTCTTAACGTTTCGTAATTTGATTGCGGATTATGGTTCTCACGATTTAGGCTGACAAGGGTTTATTTTGTTGGATGGGAAAGTAAAAATTAATTTTATGATATAAATGATTATGATATAAATCTTTCCGGAGGGGAATCATCCATGGAAGTCGTTGTCATAGGTGGAGGAATTGTAGGATGTCATATGGCTTATCGATTGGCGAAAGAGGGAAAGGAGGTTTTTCTCTTGGAAAAGGAGAAGGCCTTGGGAGAACACACGAGCACACGAAACAGTGGTGTGATCCATGGGGGGATTTATTATCCCCAAGAATCCCTCAAAGCCAAATTATGCGTTAGAGGTCGCCATTTGACTTATGAATTCTTGCAAAACCACGATGTCCCCCATTGGAAATGTGGGAAAATCATTGTGGCCTTGGTAGCTTCAGAATTAAAGGCGCTGGAAAAACTAAAAAAACAAGGTGAAGACAACGGGGTGGAAAACCTGAGGTTAATCGATGAAGCCGAGGTTCCGAAGATCGAGCCGAGAGTCAGGTGTTTAGCCGCCCTCCACTCTCCGGAAACAGGGATTCTTGACATGGCCGTCTATATAAGGGTTATGGAAAGGATGCTTAAAGGATTGGGAGTAACGATTGTGAAACAATGCGAGGTTCTGTCCATTGATGATCCTAATACTCTGGAAACTACCCGGGGTGAAATGGAGGCAGAGATGATCATCAATGCGGCAGGCCTTTACAGTGATAGCATTGCAGGAATGTGCGGTCTGGAGGGATACGAGATCATTCCCCACAAGGGTGATTATTATAATACGACCGAGGAGGTGATTAGAGGATTAGTCTATCCTGTTCCGGATTCTCCTCATAGCTTGGGAATCCATCTGACCCGAACTCTCGGAGAAGAGACACTGATCGGGCCATCGGCTATCCAGGTGTCCGATAAAGATGACTACGAGATTAGAACGCCCCGGGAAGAATTTGAGAAAGGGGCGCTGGCCATGATTCCTGACTTTAATGTCCATAGGATCTATCCGGGCTATTCAGGCAATCGCCCTAAGCTTTACTGTCACGGAGAGCTGCAAACAGATTTTGTGATCCAGAAGCAAGAAAAAGGAAGAGTTCATCTTATGGGAATTGAATCCCCGGGGTTGACCGCTGCCCCCGCTATCGCCGAATATGTTGCAAAGATGATAAAATGAATAATTACCGTAAATTATATCTTGTTTTAAGTATTGACAAATCTAAGTTTCGTGGTAGTTTTTCTTTTACCCTTTGGGGGGGGGAAAGACGATGGATTTGGATTACGAAGTCATTGTGGTGGGCGGAGGGCCGGGAGGATCGACAACGGCGAGGTTTTGTGCCAGGGCTGGGTTGAAGACACTCCTCATTGAGAAGGAGCGGCTGCCCAGATACAAACCCTGTGGAGGTTGCCTCTCCATCAAGACCGCTCATTTGCTCGGCTTCGACCTCAGTCCGGTTATTGAGAACTCCATCTATGGGGCAAAATTCACTTACTGTCTTAAAGATCCCTTCTTCATCGAAACCAAAGATCCAATTGCATTCTTAGTGATGAGAGATCGCTTCGATCAGCTTTTAGTCGATAAAGCTTTAGAGGAGGGTGCAGCGATACTGGAAGGAGAAAGAGTGACCAAAGTAGAAGAGAAGGCCAATGGGGTTGAGGTGGAGTTGTCGAAGGGGAAGAAATTTTATTGCAGATATCTCATCGGCGCAGATGGGGCAGAGAGTATTGTTGCAAGGTCTTTGCCTTTACCGCCGCATAGGAACGATGGAAATGGAATTGCGATAGAATGTGAGATTCCTTTTGATTCATCCATCCATTTCCCTCAAAAGGAACTTCAATTCGTCCATTTAGATTTCGGGAGAGTTCCTAATGGGTATGGTTGGGTCTTTCCAAAAAAGGAATGGCTCTCCATCGGTATCGGCGGAATGTTTAGGGAAACGAAGAAGATGAATCCTCGCCAATACTTCAATACCTTCATCAAAGGGTTGGACTATATCCCAGAAGGGAAGACAGGAAAGGTCATAGGCCATCTCCTCCCTTCTTTTTATGATGAGAACCAGAAGGTCTCACAGGGAAGGTTTCTTCTTGTGGGCGATGCTGCCCATCTGATGGATCCCCTGCAGGGAGAGGGAATTTACTATGCCATTCGAAGTGGGATACTGGCTGCCGAGGCGATTATTGAATGGAAAAAGGAGGGTATCGCTCCTTCTGATTTTTATCAAAGAGCAATTTATTATAACATCTGTGGGAACCTGAAATGGGCGCTCACTTTTTCTCGTTTCGTTTTCAGGTTTACGAAATTGGCTTATCGAACCCTGAAACGCTATCCTGAACTGGCAGAATTCTACCTCCAAGTATTAGAAGGAAAAGAAACCTATCAAGGTTTTGTGACGAAGGTTAAGGAACGGATGAAGGACCTTCTCAAGGGACGGCTGAGTGAAAAGATTAAAGAGGCAATGGCAAGGACGTGAGGATTTGAAAGCAAAAGTGAGAAAGATTACTCTTCTTTTGGAAAAGCAATATGGCATTCCAAAGAGAAAGCATTCGGGGAATCCTCTCGATATTCTCATCGAGACCATTCTTTCACAGAATACCAACGATCAAAATCGAGACAGAGCCTATCAGAGATTGAAAACGCGGTTTCCCCGCTGGAAGGATGTCCTCGAAGCGAAAACGAAAAACATCATTTCAGCCATCCGATCTGCTGGTTTGGCTGAACAGAAGTCAAGGCGGATCCTGGATATCCTCCGTTGGATCAAAGAAGGGGAAGGAAGATTGAGCCTTTCATTCTTAAAAAAGATGGATTCCGAGGGAATCAAAAAGACCATGAGCGCTCTTAAAGGGATCGGTCCCAAAACCGTTCACTGTCTCCTTCTCTTTGGTCTTGGAAGAGAAGCCTTCCCAGTGGATACTCATATCCTTCGGATTGGAAAGCGTCTCGGTTTCATTCCAGAAGGAATGGGTGCAGAAAAAGCGCATCCATGGATGGCGCCTCTACTTCCAAGGGGCAAGTCTTTGTCACTCCATCTCAACCTCATCCGATTTGGAAGATCCGCCTGCAAGGCGAAAAACCCTTTATGTGGCATCTGTTTTCTTGGAAAGGAATGTCTTTATCCAATTAAATGAATACCCCCCTTCCCCCATTTGTTAAAGTAGTGGCGGCTCTCAGTGGCCGCCTAATTTGGCCTGACTGCCGCAGGCAAGGAGCCCACAGAGGGGCTCCCCTACATTTTTTACTCAATGAAATGGATAATCCCCCCTCTCCCCCCTTTAATAAAGGGGGGTTGGGGGGATTTGGGATTGTTTTATAAGATGCGACATTTAAAAGATCTTCTTAAGAAACTCCTTCATATCGAAGACACCCCTGAACGAACGGCCCTGGCCTATTCCATCGGTATCTTCTTGGGATTTTCACCATTTTTAGGTTTTCACACCCTTGCTGGATTGGCGATTGCTTTTCTATTCAGGTTGAACCGGGTGGCCGTTCTTTTAGGAGTTTGGACAAACACTCCTTGGTGGATCGTTCCCTATTATATGATTGCCACATGGGTAGGGATGTGGGTGACGGGATTTTGGATTGACTGGGCGACACTCAACGAGATTTTCCAATTGGGAAAAGATCAAGGATTTATGAGTTCGGATTTTTGGAATCGTATCGCTTCCCAATGGGGTCTCCTCCTCTCTCTCGGGATCGGTTCATTGATTCTCTGCACCCTCCTCAGTTTAGTCGCCTATCCTCTCTCTCTGAAATGGATTCGATTCTACCGGTCACGCCTAAAATGATGATTCGCATAGAGCAAAGCGTCCAAAAAGTTTAAACGCTATACTGTGAAGAGTTTGTCATTGGGGGCTTACCCCAACTTGACACCTTTGCCACTTTAAATGGAAAATGAATAGATATGGATGATTGGGCAAAAGGAAATGTCTCTTCTATTGGTTCGTGGTTCGATTCTGAACCATGGAGGAAGTGGAAACGTATTGGATTGACCAGTCTGGCGGGTTCTTCCAAGGCCTACCTTTTATCTCATTGGAGAAAAAAGGCGAGGGGGCCCATGCTGGTCGTCGTCCCCCACCTGAGCAATGCTGAGACCCTCCTGGAAGATCTCCATTTTTTTATGGATGAGCCGGAAGTTCCACCCCTTCTCTTCCCTCAATGGGAAACCCTTCCTTATGATGAAATTCCTCCTCATCCTGAAATCGTCAGGGAACGGGTCAGAGTCCTTTTTTCCCTTCTAAAGGAGGAGGGGGTCATGATCGTCTCCTCCGTCAAGGCTTTGATGCAGAAGGTTATGACTCCGGCCGATTTAAAAGAATCTGTTTTCTCCCTTTCTGTAGAAGACGAGGTAGATCGCGACCGATTGATCAATTTTCTTCACGAAGGAGGATATACCTCAGCGAGGATTGTCGAGGAGAGGGGGGATTTTAGCGTCCGGGGGGCGATGATTGATATCTATACTCCCTTCTATGAAGAACCCCTTAGATTGGAATTTGATGGAGACCGATTAGAGTCCATCCGCCGATTCGAGACAGAGACTCAGCGTTCTCTTCCGCAGGGGAGGATGGAAAATGTCGTCCTTCTCCCCGCGAGGGATATTTCGAGAGACTCTTCTGTTCAACCGATGAGGACTCTTCTCGATTATCTAAAGGGGAATGGAACCATCTTTATTGAAGAGGGCGACGAGGTGAAGATGGAGGCCCAGGCCTTTTCTCATCTGATCAAAGAACATTATGAGAAGGCCTTGTTAAAAAAGAGGTCCGTGACTCCGCCGGAGACGACTTATCTCAGTGATGAAGAGGTCTCGCTTTGTTTGGAAAGATTTCAAGCAGTCTATCTCCAAGCAGGCCCCCTTGCCCCTTCCCCATGTCAACAAGTTTTTTCTTTTGAGATGGAGACCAATGAAAATCTACAGAGGGAGATAAAAGCTGTCCTCTCTGCGAAAACCGGTTTCCAAGAAACTTCTCCTTTTTCAGTCCTCTTGAAAAACCTTCGTGACTGGCAGGAAAAAGGAATAGGAGTCTTCATCGTTTCCCATAATCCAAGTCAGGCTGAGCGATTGAGGGACCTTCTCTTCCAATATGGAGTGGAACCACGACTGGAAAAAGCGAAAAGGTTCAGAGAGGCCCTTGATCAATCCGAAGAAGGACTCGTGCTTCTTGTCGGTTCCCTCTCCTCAGGGTTTCGAACCCCCAAGGAGGGATGGGTGATTCTGACCGAAGAGGAAATCTTTGGTGAGAGAAGGAGGCTTGCTGAAGGAAAGGTTCGGACTTCTATCGTCTCTACTTCATGGCAGAGAAGGAGCCCGACCCTCTCTGCGTACAGTGAACTTCGAGAAGATGATTTCATCGTCCATGTCGACTATGGAATAGGTTGTTATAGAGGACTGAGGCATTTGAAGATTTGGGGAGTCTCGAACGACTACCTTCTCTTAGAGTATCAAGATGGAGATAAACTCTATCTTCCTGTGGACCGGCTCAATTTAATTCAACGCTATATCGGAGGGGATGGAAAATCCCCCAGACTTGATAAACTGGGAAGCAGTTCATGGCAGAGGGCGAAAAAGAGGGCGAAGGCTGCTGTTTCAGAGATGGTAAAAGAACTCCTCGACCTTTATGCGGCCAGACGGGTCTTTGATGGCTTCAAATTTCCTCTTTTAGATCAGTTCTATAAAGAGTTTGAGGCCACTTTTGAATATGAGGAAACCCCGGATCAGATTCAGGCGATTGATGAGGTGATGAAGGACATGGGCAACCCCAAACCCATGGATCGCTTGATCTGTGGAGATGTTGGATATGGTAAGACAGAGGTGGCCATCCGGGCTGCCTATCGTGCCGTGATGAACGGAAAACAGGTCGCCATTTTAGTCCCTACCACGGTTCTGGCCCAACAACATCATCAGACCTTCTGCGAGCGATTCAAGATTTATCCGGTGGTGATTGAGGTATTGAGCCGATTTAAAAGCCCCCGGGAGCAGAAGGAGATCCTTCGACGGCTGAAGGAAGGAAAGGTGGATATTGTGATCGGGACACACCGACTTTTGCAGAAAGATGTGTCCTTTCGAGATTTAGGACTAGTGGTGATTGATGAGGAGCATCGATTTGGCGTCTCCCATAAGGAGAAATTAAAGCAGATGAAAAAATTAGTGGATGTGATCACGCTCACAGCAACCCCTATTCCAAGAACACTCCAAATGGCTGTCTCTGGAATTCGGGATCTCAGTCTCATCCAGACCCCCCCTGAAAATCGTCTGTCGATTCGGACTTTCGTGATTCGTTATGATGATGAAGTCATCCGAGAAGCCATCCAGAGAGAATTCGATCGAGGAGGTCAGGTCTTCTTCGTCCACCATCGTGTTCAAAACATCCATACCCTGGCCAGCCATTTAAAGCGGCTTATTCCAGAAGCCTCCCTGGCCATTGCCCATGGTCAGATGAAAGAAAAGGAATTGGAGAAGGTGATGCTCCAATTCGTCAGGAAGGAAATTAATCTTCTCGTTTGTACCAGTATTATCGAATCCGGTTTGGATATCCCGACCGCCAACACCATCCTGATCAATCATGCAGAAGGTTTTGGTCTGGCAGACCTCTATCAAATTCGTGGCCGAGTTGGCCGGGGGAGCCATCAAGCCTATGCTTATCTTATCATTCCGGGAGATCTCATTCTTTCCAGGGATGCCATGAGAAGGCTCCGAGCAATTCAGGAATTGAGCGAGCTGGGATCCGGATTCAAACTCGCGATTCAGGATCTGGAGATTCGGGGAGCGGGGAACCTCCTCGGGCCATCTCAATCTGGACACATCACTGCCGTGGGATTTGAACTCTACACCCAAATGATGGAGAAAGCGGTCAGGGAATTAAAAGGCGAAGAAGTCATAGAAGAGATCACTCCAGAAATTCACTTCCATCTTCCCACCTTCATTCCAGAGGCCTATGTGGAAGATGCAGGAGAACGATTGAGCCTCTATCGAAGGCTTTCTCTTTCTCGTTCTGATGAGGAAGTAGGAATGATTCGAGAGGAACTGGCCGACCGATTTGGAAAGATTCCTAAAGAGGTGGATCATCTCCTGGAAGTGATCAAGGTGAAAATTCTCTTGACGAGATTGTCGATCAAAAAGTTTGAGGAGACCCCTTCTCAATTTATCCTTACTTTTGATGAGAGGACCCGGGTCTCTCCCCAGAGGGTAGTGGAGTTTGTGCATGAAGGGGAGGGTAAATATCGATTCACCCCAGACTCTAAATTGGTCATTCAAGGATGGCCTGATGCAAGGGGAGATCCCTTTGGGGCGGCCAAAAAGCTATTGCAAGCATTGGCTTGATATGGTAAATTTCATCCTGCCCCCTTTTAACAAAGAGGGAGGAATAGGTCTACAGATAAATCCATGGAGTGAGGATGATGACGAAAAGATTGGTTTTCTTCGGGATCTTGCTCTCCCTGTCTTTCTTGTTTTTGGGCTGTCAGAAATCAAGAGAGAAGGAATTGGGGGAGAAAGAACTGGTCAGGATCAACGATGTTACTATCTCCCTGGAAGAATTCCAGCAGATGTTGGAAAAGCAACCCTTGGAAGGAAAGATGAAGTTGTTGAGTGAAAAAGGGACGAGAGATTTTCTTGAAAATTATGTGATCCCCCGAGAGGTGCTCTATCAGGAGGCCAAGAAAAGAGGTTTGGATAAGAATAAAGAGACCCTGGCGAAGGTAGAGGATGCGAGAAGAGCCATCCTCATCGAAGCCCTTATCGAAGAGGGATTGAGAGGGAGAGATGAAGTCTCAGAAGAGGAGATCCAACGATACTATAAAGAGAACCAAGCCCTCTTTACGGAACCACAGGAGATAAAGATCCGGCACATTGTTGTCAATTCGCAACCCGCTCTGAAGGAGGTGGTGACGAAACTCTCGCAGGGTGAAAGTTTTGAGAAATTAGCCTCCACCTACAATATCGGTAAATTCAAGGAAGATGGGGGAAATCTCGGCTATATTCGCCGAGGGCAGCTGGCGCCTCCTTTTGCTCAGTTTGAAGAAGCGGCCTTTTCCCTCAGAAAGAGGGGGGAGATCAGTGAGGTCGTCAGCACGCCCTATGGGTACCATATTATCCGATTGGAAGACATGCGGGGGAGCGCCTTGAAGCCCCTGAATCAAGTCAAAGAAAGGATCCGCTTTTTCCTCCAGCCGAAGAAAAAACAGGAAGCCTATCTTGAATATGTAAAAGAAGCAAAATCGAAAGCCAAGGTCCTCATCAATGAGAAGCTATGGGCTGAAGAAAAGAAAAAGGAGTCGAAACCCAAAAAAGAGAAGAAATGAAAAAATCTTCCACCTTCCTCTTTTTAATCATCCTTTTATTTTTCCTTTGGGGATGTGGCCAATGGGGAGCGGGACTCCCCGAACATATTATCGCTCAAGTCAATGAGGAACAGATCCCGATTGAAGAATTTGATCGGGAGTTTAAGGAGTTGATATTAGAACCAGGCAAGGAGGCAAAAGAAGCAGGTCTTGGAAACCTGAGGCAGGCTTATCTCGATCAGGTGATCGAACGCAAGATTCTTGTCCAAGAAGCTCGACGCTTGGGGATCAAGGTCTCTCCGGAAGAGTTGAATCAGGCCATTTCTGAAATAAAAATGGATTATCCGGGGGAAGGATTTGGAGAGAAATTGGGTCTTAAGGGAACGACTTTGGAAGAATGGAAAGCTCGGCTGGAAGAAAAATTATTAGCGGAGAAGGTCATCCGGAGCGCTTTTCATTCCCCAGAGAAAATTGATGAAAAGGAAGTCCTTCAATATTATGAAAATCATCGGCCCTCCTTTCAGATTGGCCAGAAGGTGAGGGCGCGTCAGATCGTTGTGGCAGATGGGGAGGAAGCGATCCAGATTTTGAAACGGCTGAAAAAAGGAGAAAGCTTCGAGAAGGTGGCTAAGGAAAAATCCCTGGGGCCTGAGAAGGCTCAGGGTGGGGATTTAGGTTATTTCAGCCAAGGGGAGAAGCCAACCGAATTCGACCATGTTTTTAATATGGAGGTGGGCGCGATCAGCGAGGTGATCAAAAGCCCTTATGGGTATCATATTTTTAAATTGGAAGAGAAAATCGAACCCCGGCAGATTCCATTTGAAGAAGCCAAGTTAGGGATTCTCCAAGAGCTTGGGCAAAAGAAAGGGGAGGAGAATTATCAGAAGTGGTTTAAAGGCCTCAGAGGGAAGGCGAAAGTGAAGATCAACAAGAAATGGCTCAGGTCATAAAAGGGAGAAGCGAGAAGATGAAAAGGTTCTTTTTACTATTTGGGTTCTTTCTCTTTTTCTACGGACCGATCTCATTAAGTGAGGCGGTCGTTGATCGCGTGGTGGCTGTGGTCAATCAAGAAATTATCACCCTCTCCGAAGTTGAAAAGTGGATCAACCCTCTGAAAGAAGAGATCGTGGCCGAGGATCGTTTGGAGAGACAGAGGAAAATGCAGGAGATTTGTCGAAAGGTATTGGAGAAGCTGATTGAGGAGAAATTGATTGACCAGGAAGTGAAGAAATCTGGAATCAAAATTTCCAGCAAAGAGATAGGAGCCACTCTGGAGGAAGTCAGACGGAGAAACGCTGTCACCCAAGAGGATTTAGAAAAGGCGTTAGCCGTCGAAGGTCTGACTTTAGAGACTTATAAAAAGCAGATCGAAAAAGGCCTCCAGCGCCAAAAGTTAATCAATTGGTCAGTGAAGGTCGAAACGAAGGCTGGAGAAAAAGAATTAAGGGATTTCTATCAAAAGAATATCTATCGGTATCGAACCAATGAAACCTATCGACCCAGCCATATCCTATTCGTCATTCCAAAAGGGGCCACACCGGAGGAGATTCGGGAAATTAGGAAGAGGTGTGAGAAAGTCTTAGAAAAAGTTAAGGGGGGAGAGGATTTTGGGGAGATGGCCCTCCTCTATTCAGAGGATTCGTCGAATAAAGGCCGGGGGGATTTAGGTTATTTTAAGAAGGGAGAACTCCTTCCAGCCTTTGAAAGAGAGGCGCTGCGCCTCAAGGTGGGTGAGGTGAGCGGGGTCGTTCGAACGGAATTTGGTTTCCATATTATTAAACTCCTCGATCGGAAAGGGGCAGACCCTCTCCCCTTTGAGGAGGTTAAAGAAAAAGTTCAGGCGGATTATTATGAAAGTGAGATGGAAAAGGCCTTTAGACAATATCTCGGCACTTTGAAAGAAAAGTCCGTCATCGAAATCAAACTTTAAATTTCCATTTTCTCCCTCTCCCCTTTTGGGAGAGGGCGGGGGTGAGGGAGTGGTGACTTGAAATTGTGAGTGTTATTCCATAAAGCCTATTCTCAAAAAGAATGGGCTTTTTTGTTTATTTGGTCAATAAAACACAATCTTAAAATTAAAAGATTTGTTGATACAAAGTATGGAATCCATCCTCAAAATTGGTGATAAGGTCAGAGTCGGGGACAAAATAGGTAAGATTATACGGCTCAATCAAAGGGATAGTTCAACCATTATCAAAGTTGCTTTCGGCGAAGGCCCTGCAAAAGACTTCGTTTACCCACCCACTAAAGCAGAGAAAATCCTCTCACCAATTGAACAGATCCAAAACAATAAATTTGACTCTCCCATTCATTTTGACCTCCATTATGAGGCAATCCGTCTATCTCTTGCCTATGCCTACGACCATCTCCTCTTACTTTCTTTTACGAGAACAAACTTGGAACCCTACCAGGTGGAATTTAATAACGAGATTCGAGATGCCTCTTTATGCGATGTAAATAAATTCCTTCCAAAAATTGAAGACTTGCATCATAATGCTTACAGTGCAGCCCTTCAGAAGGCAAAAGATTTCTGCACCTCCGTCCAGATGAGAAAGAGTCGGGAGATCAATATCAAGAGGGAGGATGCGAAAAATTTTTTTGATCGGAGAATCAAAGAGGAGGAAGAAAGGCTCAAGGATTATAGGCTCCGGCAGTCTTTAGGAGAAGATATGGCAATCGCTATAAGAGGGTCAGAGAGGAGGATCGAAGATTTGAATGATGAACTTAAAAAGGCCCTTGACCGCTTTGAAGAAGAGGAACTGGTTATTGAAAGGAATCCCGAATTATTTTCAGTCGCTATCATCATGGCAAAGGGTAAATCATGAGACCTCATCGCAATAGAGGATTGTTCTCTAACTACTATTTGGATGAACTTCTCCCAGAAGAGGAAGAATTCAAGGCTCCCATTTCTGAGGTTGAAGGTGTCTTTGAAAAGGTAAAGGGGATTTGGGACAGGGGCAGATTTGAAGCAATAAATGAGGACCAGCTAAGAAAACATTTTCTGGATAAGGTTCTGGATTACCTCGGGTGGGTAGTTGATGTTAATGCTCCCGTTCCCTCAGGTGAATGGTCTAAGAGGCCTGATTATGCTTTCTTTCTAAATAATGAGACTTTAAAAACTGCACAGAAAGGGAAAAAAGATGACTACTTTAAGAAGGTAACCTGTATTGCCGAGGCCAAGCGACTGGGAAGGCCTCTCGACAGAAAACTTAAAACGGAAGCTGACCCTTTCGAAGTTCAAAACCCATCACTTCAGATTAGCCGGTATCTATGGCTTACTGGTGTAAGGTGGGGGATTCTTACCGATGGGAAATATTGGAGGCTCTATGAACGTGAGACTTCAAAGAGGCTTGACATTTTCTATGAGATTGAGCTCGAAAATCTTATAGAATCAGGCACCCCTGAAGATTTCCGATATTTTTATCTTCTCTTTCGTATGGATGCCTTCCCTAAATTCATAGAGAAAGTTTACAAGGGAAGTGTTGACTACGCAGAAGAAGTTGGGGGGCAATTAAAAGAGAATATTTATCAAGCCCTAAAAACATTGGCCCAAGGATTTCTAAAAACTCCCGGGAATGAGTTATCAGAAAAAAACCTAAAAGAGATCCACGACAATTCCCTCATCCTGCTTTATCGACTTCTTTTTATCTTCTATGCAGAGCACCGTGAACTTCTTCCCCTTGGAGTTAATAAACTTTACACCGAGTCATACAGCCTGGATGCTTTTAAAAAGGAAGTGGCGAATAAGCTCGATAAAAATGAGCCCATTGCCGCCTCAACATCTGGATATTGGAATAAACTGAAAGAGTTATTTGAAATCATCAATAAAGGAAACAGAGAACTTGGCGCCCCTCCTTATAACGGTGGATTATTTGATCCGGAAAAGCATAGCTTTCTTGAAAAGTACAGGATAGGTGACCTCTATGTGGCGAAATCGATTGATCTCCTGTCCCGCTCGAGAGATAAGGCTTACATCGATTATGGAAGCCTTGAAATCAGGCACTTAGGTTCCATCTACGAAGGACTTCTCGAATATAAGCTGAAAATTGCAGATCAAGACCTCGTTGCGATTAAGGATAAAGGCAAAGAAGTCTATGTTCCTCTCTCGGAAGCTGAGAAACAAAAGAAGACAATAAGAGAAGACGAGAAGGTTCTTACTAGAGAAGTTTATCTTGTTACGGACAAAGGTGAGCGTAAAGCCACAGGCTCTTATTACACACCTGGTTATATCGTTAAATATATTGTTGAAAACACACTTGGACCATTAGTGGAAGATAAACGGAAAAAGATTTCAGAAAAAATCAATGAGCTTAAGGGAAAGCTCAAAGGTACAAAGGGTTTAACCAGAGAATCCTATGAAAAGGAACTTAGAAAGGCCGAAGGCAGCCTGATTGATGAGATTCTCTCTTTAAAAGTCCTTGATCCTGCAATGGGCAGTGGGCATTTTCTGGTTGAGGCGACAGATTTTCTGGCAAGAGAACTTCTAAAGGTCTTAAGCGGAGAGCCTCTCGAGGAACATACAAAAGAGTTTGTGGTTAAAGAACCCCATGAGCATTACGGTATAAAAGAACCAGAAGAAGAGGATATAAGATGGGCAAGACGTGAAGTTGTGGAGAGGTGCATTTTTGGAGTAGATTTAAATCCAATGGCAGTTGAATTGGCCAAGCTCTCTTTGTGGCTTTACACTGTAGCAAAAAATAGACCCCTTAATTTCCTTGATCACCATTTGAGATGTGGGAATTCGCTCATCGGAGCAAGGATAGATGATTTAGCAAGTCTTCCCGAATTTAAAAAGAAAAAGGCAGAAGGTGGCCCTGTTCAGCTTGGACTATTTGAAAGTATTTTCAGAGAAAAGGTTAATATCCTCCTTGGAGCTTTTGCCCAGATTGAAAAGCTTCCTTCAGATACTGTTGAAGACATTTGGATGAAAGAAAAATTTTACCAGGAATTCAGAAAAATTGTCTCTCGCTTTCAGGATGTGGCAGATGTTTGGGCCAGTACTCATTTCTTAAACGATGTAGATTTTGGAAATTATCAGTGGCAACGTCTCCAAAACAACCTGCGTTCAGTTGATGAAGAATGGAAAAAATTAGGCCAGGAATCCTGGTTCAAAAAAGCCAAAGAGATTGCAAATGAAAAGGGTTTGTTCCACTGGGAACTTGAATTTCCTGAGGCCTTCTTTGAAGGACACCAAAGAAAGGGAAATCCAGGTTTTGATGCGGTGATCGGAAATCCACCTTATTATACTTTGACCCTTGGTAAGCGCCAGAAGCAGGCAAGCGAACAGGAACTGGCTTATTTTGGAGTATCTTATCCTCGCGCAAGTGAATATAAGGTGAATACATTTTCATTGTTTTGTGAAAGAAGTCTTACTCTGGTAAGACGCACCGGGAATTGGAGCTTTATCCTACCAAACACTTTTCTAACAAACTATTATATGAAAAACCTGAGAAGTTGGATTATATCTGATTTCTATTTGTACCGATATATAGATCTTAGGTTTCGTGTTTTTGAAGAAGCCGAAATCGGGGGTAATACTTTAATTTTTGTTAAAGCACTTTCTGGAAAGGGAACAGAACTTTTTGCACACTTTACCACTGCAAATTGCAGGGAAGATCTATCTTTGAAATCTCTATCTCGTATGCCTCAATCAATCTATTTGGAGATGCCATACAACAAATTTCTCACTGACCCAAACATCATTGCGCTTCTAAGCCATATTTTGGAAAAAGGTAGAAGGCTTGGTGAGGTTGCGAAGATATATCAGGGTATTATAACCGGGGATAACAAGCGGTTCCTTGCAAAAGAAAAAGTAAGTCCTAAACACGAGAAAATTCTTCGGGGCGAAGACGTTGAGCGATATAGCCTAGGTTATGGTGGCTATTATGTGTTATATGAGCCAGAACAACTTTGGAGCAATACTGCGCCAGATATGTTCCTGGTGCCTCTTAAAATTGTGAGTCGCCAAACAGGAGATAATTTAGTTGCATCGGTAGATTTTGAGGAGTTTTTTACATTAGATTCCACTCACGTTATACATCCAACCTGTGATTCATTTTATTTTCTAACATTGTTCAATTCACGACTATTGAATTTCATTTATCAAGAAGTTGTTCCTGAGGTGGGGAAGACCTTCGCTCAAGTTAAAACCATTAACTTAAAACAACTCCCAATACGTCAAATCTTTTTTGTCACACCAAAAGTAGAACGGGACCGATTGGTCAAGGACGGTAAAAATCACTATAAGAGGTATCTTGAAACCGGGAAATCCGATGCAATTCTTTATTTCATTGAGTCGAGATTAATTAAGGAGCATAAACCAGATGCGGAACTTATCAAAAAGCAAAATGCAGATCCACTTTACAAGAATTGGCAAATCCCTGGAGGTGGTTTGTGGGAGCAGTCAGATGTAGTTCATGATACTCTGGCATTTCTTGCAGAGCAAATGATTGAGATGAACAAAGAGAAACAAAAAGAGATTAAAGGATATCTTAAATGGATTGAGAGTCAGCTAAAAATTCAATCAGACACTGAGGGAAATACAGGTATTGAAGCCCTTACTGGAAGAACGCAGATCAAAAACTATTTGGGTGACTACCAGAAAGTTGAAGATTATCTTCCATTTGATGAATTTTGGAAAATTCTGGAAAAGAATAAAAACAAAATTGAGATTACCCTCAAATCCAGAGAGCTTTACGAAAATATCAAATCGGAATACGAAAAATCCCTGTCGAAGCTTTTACCGCTTAAAGAAAAACTCCGCAAAACCGACTGGCTCATCAACCAGATTGTCTATAAACTTTATGGTTTAACCGAGGAAGAAATAAAAATCGTCGAAGGAGGAAGTTAGATAGGTGAAATAATTTTATTAAAATAGGCACACTTCCCAATTTTTAGAAGAAGAGGATTTTGAACACACTGACAGAAATTATTGATTACATTCGATAATAATAAATCGAGTGACAAAGGAGAGCATTTTTATGAATAATGCGAGATTGCAGTTGAAGAATGTGGGGCAGATTCAAGACGCAGATGTTGCGTTCGGGGATCTTACCGTCCTTGTTGGACCCCAGGCAACGGGAAAGAGCATTTTCCTTCAATTCCTCAGACTTCTATTGGATACAGGATATGTTATCAACGAGATGGGGACACATGGGCTTGTGTGGAATAAGGATATCGGCCATTTTCTCGATATTTATCTCGGTGAAGGGATGCGGGATGTATGGCGCATTGGAGATAATAGCAGTGCTATCATATACAACGGTGAACCGCTTGAATTATCCACTCTCATACAACGTCGAAGAAGAAGTAAAAAAGAATCCCTGTTTTTTATTCCTGCCCAGAGAGTATTGACACTTGGAAGAGGGTGGCCACGTCCCTTTTCTGATTATGGGGCAAGCGACCCATTCTCTGTCCGTGATTTCAGTGAAAAAATCCGCTTGCTGATGGAAACCGGATGGGGTCGTGGTGAAGGAGGTGAAATTTTTCCGCAAACTCGCCGTCTTAAGAACGAACTCCGAAAGATACTGGATCGCACGGTATTTCATGGCTTTGGGTTGCGTGTGGATACCTATGGTTCACAGAAAAGACTCGTTCTCAAGGCTAAAGGGGCTGAGTCTACATTGCCTTTTATGGTGTGGTCTGCCGGACAGCGAGAGTTTGTGCCTTTATTGATGGGATTTTACTGGCTTCTTCCTCCCACCAAGGTATCCCGTAAGCAGGATGTCGAGTGGGTTGTCATCGAAGAGCCAGAAGCCGGCTTACATCCGAACGCTATTTCTGCCGTTTTACTGTTGATCCTGGATCTTCTTGCAAGAGGCTACCGAGTTTGTCTTTCAACGCATTCGCCCCATGTCCTCGACGTGGTATGGGCATTAAAGGTAATACGGGAGCATCAGGCGCCTTCGATTAAGATTCTTGATCTCTTCAATACGCGAAAAACCGATCCCATGAAGGAAATGGCAGATGCGGTTCTTGGAAAAATCGCGTGTGTGTATTATTTCGATCAGAAAACGGGTCGGACTCATGATATTTCCGGCCTGGACCCGGGTTCAGAGGAGCCATCTGAGGCGGGATGGGGTGGGCTCAGTGAATTCAGCGGACATGTGGCCGATGTGGTGGCAAAGGTTGTCAACACTCAAGGATAAGTAAATCATGAGATTTCAAGATACAGTAGCCAACTCAAATGGCGTGAGAGATTGTTACCGAGCCGGACTCCAAGCACTGCTGGAAAGAGACCGTAACAGATTGTCGTTTAAAGATCCTCGGAAAATCAGCGGCAGCCTGAATCTCGATGCTGCGGTAGACGGGTTGTATCGTGACCAACCGCGCTGGGACTATGGCATTGGTATTAAGAAGACGGGATCCACAGATGAAGCAATTTGGATAGAAGTGCATCCCGCAGATGCAAACCAAGTGCAAAAATTGATTAACAAGCTTACCTGGCTCAAGAACTGGTTAAATAATAGGGCAAAGGATTTGATGAGTATAACAGAGAGGGATTCCCCTTACATTTGGGTTTCATCTGGACATGTCTCATTCCAGCAAACAAGTCCTCAGGCAAAAAGACTTGCATTGGCGGGAATAACATTTCCCCGAGAGTATTATTACCTCCAAACGAGATGGAGAAAATCATAGAGGGAGGGTCAACCCTTATAGAAAGGGTCGAGGGTAGGCTTAAAAAATTGAAATTCGGTGTCATCCATGAAAAAGTTTGCCCCACCAAATGCGGAGTGCTGATTGCGGAATTGGGAGTGAAAATGAGAAGTAATCCTAAATTTAATTGGGGACAGGTTTTAATTTCTTACAATGAGCGAATTTGAGCAATTTTCCAATCAAATAGAAATTCTTAAAGCCCTTTTCAGATTAAGAGGCGGGGAGCTAATCACAGAAAGTCTGAAACGTATGGAACAGATTTTTCAAACTACGGAGCGGAAGTGGCGGTGTAACTTAAATAGGTTAAAGAAAGTCAAATATCTTCTTATTGCAGAAGCTCCTCCGTGGTCTGAAGATGGGGAAATCAGATATTTTTACAACACCTTTCAACCACCGTTGGCAAATAGAATTTGGCATGCTTTTTTCCCTTCAAAAATTCTTCCACAAAACATAGATATTGCTCTAACTGCCCTTGGTGAGCAAGGCTTTTTGCTGATCGACACTTTACCATTTTCAATGAAATATTCTTCACAATTTAGGAAGAAGCCTCTCTATAAGAAACTTATCAAAGAATGTTTGCCATTTTTCATGAAGAAGATTAACGATCCAATGATACGGTGGGCACAAGAGGTTAGATTAGCTTTTGCTTTTAAACTCAACGGGGAAGCGATTATAGAAGCATTACCTGGTGGACTCCCTTTCCCGAATAAGCGATTGGTACGGTTAACCGTGGATCTCATTTCGGCGGACGGATCAGGCTATCCTGGCCATTATAAAATTAGAAAAATCTGGGGGTTAAATTAATTGAAACTCATCCACAAAGAAAGAGGGCTGTGGTGTCATCCATAAAAAAGTTGGCCCACTACAAATGCGGAATGCGGAATTTAATAAAATACAAATGAATGAGTTAATGGGTAATGTGTTGGGTCGTGAGTCGTAGAGCCATTGGGTTGTTGAGTACCAGCTGACTGAATTTTGTAGTCAAGAGGTTCTACCCTTCTGACTGACCGGCAATGGGCTCTGTCGAGCGCACAATATGAGATGATATTTACCTCTCCGGGAAGCACAATTTTTTAGGGTGCTCCCATTTTCCAGTCAAGTTCTAAAGTAGATTAGCGTTTGAACAGAATGGATTGGGAACGGGTTTCAATTTTTGAGAGGAGACAATCATGCCCGCTAATGTTGCTCACCTGTTGATCTGTAATAAAGCTGTAAAAATACTTCAGGATGGTGGTGAATATGAGGAGTTCATCAACATACTTGATGCGGATGAAAGAAAACCTTATCTCAATCTTGGATCCATCGGCCCAGACTTATCTTATTATGGAAGCCAGTGGGAAGGAATGAAAAGCCTCCTCCTTGAGCAATCAGATAAACCGCTCGGCGTCGATGGATGGTCTTACCTTCTTCACCCGAGGGAACCTAACCAATTTCCTCTTACGCTCATTGAACTGACATGGAAGGACACTCGTTGGGAGGTGAATTTGGGGACGGGTTCCTATTTTAGGCCTCGATTTTTGCTGTAGGAAATTGAAATTGCGACATGTTTTCCAAGAGAACCTATGAACCGAACTGACCTTCAGGAACTCCATTACATCACGGTCATAAGGAATGTTGCCTCGATTATGTCCGGGGCCATACTTTCACACAAACGGTCAAAGGGGATTAACCATAATTCTGTTGCCATGGAAGCAATACAAGAGCGAAGAAAAAAGAAAATTGTTCCTGGAGGACGACCATTACATGAATATGTGAATCTGTATTTCCATGCTAGGAATCCGATGTTTTACGTTGTACAATCACGTCATATTGATCTTTGTATTTTACGTGTTAGTACGCAAGTTCTTGACTTGCCAGGGGTTATTATTACCGATAGCAATGCCTCGAGTGATTATGCACGTTTCGCTCCTGCCCCCAAAGGTCTTTCCATCGTTGACAAAGAGTTAACTTTTGCTCAATACTGGACTCATCCTGACCCATTCGAGGCAATGCGCCGTAAGTCAGCAAAATGTGCGGAAGTTTTAGTTCCAGATCAGGTTGAAGCTCGTTTTATTATGGGGGCTTATGTTTCATGCCAGGAGTCGAAGGAAGCTTTTGGAGCATTAGGAATAGATATCCCTGTGTCAATAAATTCACACCTTTTCTTCCGATAAGGAGGGGGCAAAGATGGTCAAAGTATTGATGGGAGACATTCTAAAATCTAAAGCCCAGACCCTTGTTAACACCGTAAATTGCGTTGGAATCATGGGTAAGGGGATTGCACTTAAATTTAAGGAGCAGTTCCCTGATATGTTCAATGATTATGTGGCCCGGTGCAATCGTAATGAGGTTAGGCTCGGCAAACCCTACTTGTACAAGAGGCTTACACCACCCTGGATCTTGAACTTTCCTACAAAGGGCCATTGGCGTTCAGTGTCACGCATTGAGGACATTGTGAAAGGTCTAAAATATTTGCTCCAACACTACAAAGAATGGGGAATCACGTCTCTGGCTGTACCTCCCCTTGGGTGTGGTCAAGGTCAATTGGAGTGGAAGATAGTTGGTCCAACCCTATACCGTTATTTAAGTCAATTAGATATTCCTGTCGAACTTTATGCACCTCACGGCACACCACATGAAGAACTGCAACCTGAATTTCTTGATCAAGAACCAATTGATAACCTAAGCGAAAAAGTAAAACCAAGACCGGAAAGGGTTAAGCCTGCATGGGTTGCTTTAGTCGAGGTTCTAAGCCGGTTGGAGCAAGAACCTTATCACTGGCCTGTAGGTCGAACTACATTTCAAAAAATTGCGTACATAGCTACCCAAGAAGGTTTGCCCACCGGATTACATTATCAAAAATCAAGTTTTGGCCCATTCTCTCCAGAGTTGAAGGGTATTATCACCCGGTTAGTCAATAATGGCTTAATAAGAGAAGAGCAGCTTGGACAAATGTTTGCGGTTAAGGTTGGGCCAACCTTTGCAGATGCGCGGAAAGCCTACTTGAATGAAATGGCTCAATGGGAATCAATTATTGAGAAAACAACAGACTTGTTCATGCGTATGCAAACGAGGCAATCCGAGGTTGTGGCAACAGTTCTTTTTGCTGCCAACACATTAGCAAATAGAAAAAAAGAACAACCTTCTGAAACAGAAGTTCTAACTGAGGTAATGCAATGGAAACAACGTCGTCGACCAAAACTTGATGACAAGGAAGTGGCCTACACGATTCGAAATCTGGCTGCTTTGAGATGGCTAAAAGTCAAACCAAGTTCAGACTTACCGATACCGGATGAAATTATTGCTGAAGCATAACTTTATAATGGTCCTGAACGGATAACAATAAGTTCTCTCAGAGGCTTGCAAAGTACAATTAATGGAGTAAAAAAAAGGTCTAGTAGGGTCAAGTCTCAACATTCAACAAGTTGAGTTTTTAGATATTAATTTCTAGGGTCATCCATAAAAAAGTTGGCCATTCCAATTGCGGAATGCAGATTGTGGCATTTGGAATTCAGCTTATTATTGAGTTATAGGGTAACAATAGCAGGAGAAAATAAAATTTGTTTATATACGCGCTTCAAATTTCAAGGCCTGACAAGATTTTGATTATTCTTGGATTCAGTTTAAAAAAAAGGCTTTGGGGTCAGGCTTGGGATATTGCGATTTGGTGGCATCCATAAAAAAGTTGACTCTATCCAAATAATATACTTATGGTGCAAAGCGCATAGCGACTAGTAGATCTTAGATGGCAAACTTGTAATTTCACTCCCCTTATAAATCAATGCAATAAAGGTTGAATTTAAGGGAATATTCTGATATATTTTGATAATCAGAATAAGGAGGATTCTTATGGAAAGTATTGCGACCGCCCCTAAATTGGTGCGAGTCAGATCAAGGGGTCAACTCACCATCCCACAGGATATGAGAGAAGCCTTAAGTCTTGATGAGAACACTGGTCTCAGCATCTTTCGGGTGGGCAAGGTATTGATCATGTCTCCCAAACGCTTGCAACGGGCCTCGTTGGCTAAGGAAGTGGAACGAGAAATGAAACGTCAAAAATTGACCTTGAAAGATCTCATTTCAGATCTAAGGGTTCAACGGGAGAAATACCTTGCAGAAGCCTACCCGGAAGATTAAGGTTTTTATCGACACCAATGTCCTTATTGCTGGGATAAATTCGGTTACTGGGGCATCGGCAACCCTCCTGGACTTATGTGAGGCAGGGGTTGTCCAGATGGTGGTCAGTCGGCAGGTTCTAATTGAAGCCGACAGAAATTTTGCAGCAAAGTTTCCTCAATTGGTTGGCCGTTTCCGTCAGTTCATGCACAATTTAGCACCTCTGATGGTTGATGATCCAACACCGGAGTCTATGGAAAAGGCGGCCACTATCGTTGATCGTAAGGATGCACCCATACTGGCAGCAGCACAGAATGCCAATGTAGATTTTCTAATTACATTAGACAAGAAGCACTTTCTCAATCCAAAAACAAGACAGAAAGTGATGTTGAAGGTGATAAGCCCAATAGAATTCTTACAATCCTTTGAGAGGTTATTCCTTGAAGAATGAAATTGGGAACATGTCCCTATTTTTAGAAAGCCAGGTGTCATCCATAAAAAAGTTGGCATATTTGAATGCGGAATTCGGATCGCGGATTTAATAAAGAAACAATCAAATTAAGTCAAATCGGGACGGGGTCCTATTTTATCAAGTACTGCATGGGACTAATCGGGGAGGAAAACGAGAAGGAGGGAAGTTGACTCGCTAGGAGCTTTTTGAACTCATCACTGAAATCCAGAGAAGAACTTGGCACTCGCAGTGTAAGGCGAAATCCTCTCATCGCCGACCTTCTTCACCGGATCGCCTTTATTGAGAAAGCAGGGACAGGAATCCGGCGCATGATAGAGGATGCAAGGAAGCATAAATGCCCTGAACCAAAATTCGCGGTTAATGGATTCTTCACCGCCACTTTCTGGCCAAACGTCGAAATAGCTCGTAAGATCACCCCACAAATTACCGAACAAGTCAGTGAGCAAGTTGGTGAACAAGTGACCCCGCAAGTGACCCCGCAAGTCATAGCGGTTCTTGAAGCAGCCCGAACGGCTCGCAACCGAGAGGAATTGCAGAGGGCGGTTGGTCTAAGAGACCGTGAACACTTTCGAAAAGCATACCTTGAACCATTGCTTGTGGCCGGCTGGCTTGAGATGACGATTCCAGATAAGCCGAGAAGTTCAAAGCAGCGCTACAGGACAACTGATCTTGGACGTAAAGTACTGGCCTAATGGAGTGCAATTGGGGACGGGTTCCAATTTCCTTGAAAACCTCCGCAAAACCGACTGGCTTATCGACCAAATTGGATTTGGAAGATTTGGGGTCAAAGCTAGGAAAAAACCCTGGGGGTCAAGCATCGGTAATTCGGTATTGACATGGTCTCATCGGCGAAGAATCTGCTATGTCCTCGGGGTCCCGACTTCCCTGGCGAAACCTTACGCGCCCTCAAAGAAAAAGAAGAGAAGGAATTCGGCGAATTTCGTACAAGACGCTTTGTCCTCGAAGTATGGAATAGCGAACCAAAGATAGAAGTACATTAAATAATTCATAATTTCTCTATTAAATGAATTAAAGCGCACCTAATATAGTTTTTTCTATTTTACAAAAGTATATTTCATGTGTTATAATTCATCCAAAAATCGAATTATTACACTTTAAATATATTATGGAACCCGTTTCCGGTTTAGGGAAAACTGATAGAAAAAGGCTGTCTGAGGTGCTTCGGAGGACGAAAGGGACTATTTCTGTCCAGGAAACTGCTGGAATTTTGGACGTCTCTGCTTCAGATGGAGCAAAGATGCTTGCACGGTGGGCGACCAAAGGCTGGCTTTCACGCATACGACGAGGCATATATGTTCCTATACCACTTGAATCTCGAAGCGCCGATGTTCCGTTGGAAGACCCCTGGATCATAGCGGAGCGTTTGTATTCGCCTTGTTATATTGGGGGGTGGAGTGCAGCTGAGTACTGGGATCTGACTGAACAGATCTTTCGCACCATCGTTGTGATGACAACGCGAAAGCCAAGAGATCGTAGTCCAGTCATTAAGGGAACAAGTTTCATGTTGCGTACGGTACCAGAGAAAGCAATGTTTGGGTTCAAATCGGTTTGGAGAGGACAGATAAAGATATCAGTTTCAGATCCGACTCGGACAATACTTGATATGTTGAGTAATCCCCAACTTGGCGGTGGAATTCGTTCCACCGTGGACATGTTTAACAAATACCTGGGATCAGAAAATAAGAAGATGGATCTGCTGATTGAATATGCTAATCGATTCGAGAATGGTGCTGTATTTAAACGCCTTGGTTTTCTCTTAGAAAAATTTGCTCAATCCGAAGAGAATACTATTTACTTGTGTCAAACCAGGCTCACAAAAGGAAACGCTAAGCTCGATCCAAAACTATCTGCGGACAAGCTGGTTACTCGGTGGAGACTGTGGATTCCTAAAAATTGGGCAAAGGAGCGTTAATTTGATCGGCCGCCTGGAAATATTAGATTTCTCTAGGGAGTTTGGGCTTGCTCCAAACATTGTTGAGAAAGATTATCTGCTTGGATGGATATTGGCTGGTATATCTAACCATGGCGAATTGGGCTCCGATTGGGTATTTAAGGGTGGAACTTGTTTGAAGAAATGTTATTTTGAAACCTACCGCTTCTCAGAAGATTTAGATTTTACGATTAGAAAACAAGATCATTGCAATCAAGAATTTTTGGCAGCGGCCTTTAAAGAAATTGCGGATTGGATTTATGAAAAATCGGGAATTGAGATCCCACGAGACTTAGTGCATTTTGAAATTTATACAAATCCGCGCGGAAAGATATCAGCACAGGGCAGGATCAGTTATCGTGGTCCGTTGCTGCCCCGCGGCGATTTACCTCGCGTAAAATTGGATCTAACTAATGACGAGATTTTGGTTCTTAACACTATCAGCCGCGAAGTACATCATCCGTATTCAGACAGACCGGAAGAAGGTATCCATTTTCTATGCTATTGCTTTGAGGAACTCTTTGCAGAAAAAGTTAGAGCTTTGGCAGAGCGCTTAAGACCACGGGATCTTTATGATGTAATTCATTTATTTCGTCATAACGATCTAACGCAAGATCGAGCTTTGGTAAGGAACACACTTGAACAGAAATGTAAATTCAAAAACATATTCATCCCAACCATGGAGATGCTTGAGAAGAAACCGGAAAGAGCTGAATTAGAGGCCGAATGGGAAAACATGTTGGGCTATCAATTACCTGTTTTACCACCCTTTGAACAATTCTGGATTGAATTGCCAGCCGTCTTTGAGTGGCTGTATGGTGCTGTCGAAAAAGTCATGCCTTCTCGGATGCCACTTATGGGCATGCTAGTGGACGAAGCATGGCATCCGCCTGCCATGCCCCGGGCCTGGCATGGAACTGCACCGCTCGAAGTTATACGCTTTGCCGCTGCGAATCGACTCTGTGTTGATTTGACTTACAATGGTAGCCACCGCCTAATTGAGCCATATTCTTTACGGCGGACGCGTGATGGGAATCTATTGCTGTATGCAGTGAAACATAATACAGGAGAGGATAGATCTTATCGAGTTGATCGTATTCAAGGTGCTAATGTGACAAAGGTGCCGTTTAAACCACGGTATGCCGTTGAGTTAACTGCATCGGGTCCAATTTCAGCGCCACCTACATTCAGAGGGCCAACCGAGCTAGCCATATCAAAGCCCACGAGAAAGAGCATGACTCCTAGGCGCACGAGGAAGAGCACGACAAGTTTTGGACCCAAGTACATTTTTAAATGTGCTCTATGTGGAAGAAAGTTTATTCATAAATCCTACGAAGCATCTCTAAACGAGCATAAAAACAAAAAGGGATATCCTTGCACTGGCCGATTTGGCATATACATAACTACGAAATATTGAGGGGGATTATGACTACTTCAACCATTGTTCAAAAACTCTGAACAAAAAATGGAGGCTCACATTTTCATATGTCATCTTAAAGAAAAGCCATGGTGTCATCCATAAAAAAGTTGGCCATTTTCAAATGCACGCGCATAGTGCATGGAGCAGAGCGTAAAGCTGAAAGCTCAGAACTCAAAGCAAGACAGGTCATTGAATGAGGGAATCATTTGAGTAATAAAAACCGAAGACCAAACCTCTACATCATTGCGGGTCCTAATGGCGCTGGGAAGACGACCTTTGCCCGTAAGTTTCTTCCACAGTATGTGGAATGCTTGGAATTTGTAAACGCCGATTTCATTGCGGGTGGTTTGTCCCCATTCGCTCCAGAGAGAGCCGCCATCCATGCAGGGAAACTCATGCTGGAACAAATTCATTCTTTTAGCTAAGCGCGGTGTGGATTTTGGGTTTGAAACCACCCTCTCAGGAAAGACATACGTGAAACTTCTGCAGGAGATGAAAAAAGGAGGGTATCTTATCTATATCTTTTTTCTCTGGATTAGCAATGTTAAGCTGGCCCTCGAACGTATTCGGCTCCGCGTACAAAATGGAGGGCATCATATTCCAGAGGCTATTGTCCGCCGTCGTTTCGGCAGAAGCTTGCCCAATTTTCTCCGTTTCTATAAACCTTTAGCGGACTCATGGACAATCTTTGATAATTCAGGGGATGTCCCTAAAATGATTGCTTTTGAGGAATTAGGAAAGATCAAAATACTTGATCCAGATCTCTTTGGGATTTTATTAAAATATAAGGAGGAGCAATGAAGAAAGCGAGGAGGTCACTTCCTCTCCTGGCGTATCGGGCTGAGGAGGCTCTTCGGAAGGCTGTGGCTGAGGCTATCGCCGAACATCGCCGCAATGGAGTTCCGATTGCCATCTGGCGCAATGGGAAAGTGATTCGTATCCCTGCGGATCAGATCGAGGTTCGGGAACCTCAGATTGAGTGCACAGTCTCTCCGAAGAAAAGAAAATAATCAGGACCGGTTCTCATATTCTATTTAAAAAACAAATAAGCACAAACTAATTTTCTGATTGATAAGAAAGGTTAATTTTATGACCCTACCAAAAATCGGGATTACGATGGGTGATCCGACTGGCATCGGACCGGAAATCATCGTGAAGGCTTTATCCATGAAAGAACCGTTTGAAGCGTGCCGGCCCATCGTCTTTGGCGATCGAGCAGTGCTCTCGAAAGCCATCCAAATGCAAAACCTTTCTACAACCCTGGAGGTCATTGAGAAAATCCCAGAAAATGGATACCTTCCTCAGAAAATATTTCTCCATCCTTTTAGCCGATTAGAAGTCACTTCTCTTCGTTTCGGACAACCGGACCGAGCGTGTGGAGAGGCAATGGTGAAATATATTGAGGAGGCGGTCAAGTGGGTGAGGAGTGGGAAGTTGGATGCTATCACAACCTGCCCGATCAATAAGCAGGCGATGAATGCAGCGGGTTATTTTTTTCCAGGCCATACAGAACTCTTAGCCCATCTGGTTGGGGCCTCCTCCGTTGCCATGATGTTTTTGGGATCAAGATGGAAAATCGTTCTGGTAACGACCCATCTTCCCCTTAAGGATGTTTCAAGATGGATCACCACGAATCGTATCCTCTCTACCATTCGATTGACGGATGAAGGGATGAAAGAATATTTAGGGATCCCTCACCCCAAAATTGCTGTCCTCGGCCTCAATCCCCATTGTGGAGAAGGAGGACTCTTGGGAGAAGAGGAGAAAAAAGAGATCCTCCCGGCCATCGCAGAGGCGAAATCCCTTGGAATGGATGTCGAAGGGCCTTTTCCCGCTGACTCCTTTTTCGACCTTTCAGGCCGTTGCGACTTTCATGTCGTCGTCTCCATGTATCACGACCAAGGCCTCATCCCTATTAAGATGCTCGATTTTAAGGAAGCCGTCAATTTTACCTTAGGATTACCTTTTATCCGGACATCAGTGGATCATGGGACAGCCTATGACATTGCTGGAAAAGGATTGGCTGATCCATCCAATCTTGTTAAAGCTATCCTGACTGCTGCCAACCTATCGAAATTAAAAATAAATTATTAATATGATGGTCTCGTAAAAAGTCTATTAATCTGTCACTCCTGCCCCGATTTGCATCGGGATAAACTCCAGCAGGAGTCCAGCCGCCGGCCCATAGGGCCTATGGCCCGGAGGGAAGTATTTGAATTCACTGGATTCCCGTTTTCACGGGAATGACCACTTTTTACGAATTCATCAATATTACAATCCAATAAAAAGATGTTGACAAAAAAAATGTTTTAGGCTAAAAGACATACTTGTGAAAATTATCTTTTGAATTAATTAACAACCTATCTTTTTTTCATTTCATCACATATCTGCCAACAGGGGGGATTAAAAGGAGAATCAAATGAGAGAAGTTGTCATTGTTAGTGGAGCGAGAACAGCTGTCGGCACATTCGGGGCCTCCTTGAAGGAGGTTTCGGCCATCAAATTAGGCGCCATTGCAATTAGAGAAGCTCTGAAAAAGGCCCGTCTTAAGCCAATTGTTAAGAAGGAAATTCTTGAGGTCGCTCCTGATGCATTTAAATGGGCAGGAATGACGGAGTTGGAGAAATCCCATTACCAATGGGATGAATCCATGCAGGGGGTTCAGGTCGATGAGGTGATCATGGGCAACGTCTTACAGGCTGGACAGGGACAGAACCCAGCCCGTCAGGCGATGATTTATGCAGGGGTTCCGAAAGAAACCAATGCCTTTACGATCAACAAGGTCTGTGCCTCAGGTCTAAAAGCCATTGCCTTAGGCGCTCAATCGATCCTAACAGGTGAAGCAGAGGTTGTGGTGGCAGGGGGAATGGAAAATATGAGTCAGGTTCCTTATGCATTCCCAAAGGGTCGCTGGGGCGCCAGGATGTTTAACCAAGAGATGACAGATTTGATGGTGTTTGATGGTCTCTTTGAAATTTTTTATGGATACCACATGGGACTTACAGCAGAGAACATCGCCGAGAAGTTTGGAATCTCAAGAAAGGAACAGGATGAATTAGGATTGCTGAGCCATCAGAGGGCGAGAGCTGCCATCAAAAATGGAATTTTTAAGGAAGAGATCATTCCGGTGGTGATTCCACAAAAGAAGGGTGAGCCCATCATCTTCGATACCGATGAAAGACCCATGGATACTTCTTTAGAGAAAATGGGTAAACTCCCTACCGCCTTTAAACAGGGAGGAACCGTTACCGCAGGAAACGCCTCTGGAATCAATGATGCCGCTGCGGCGGTCCTTTTGATGTCAAGAGAAACAGCAAAGGCCTTGAAGTTAGAACCTATGGGGACGATACGGTCTTATGCCTCAGGAGGGGTGGACCCGGCCTATATGGGTTTAGGTCCTATTCCTGCAGTGAGGAAGGCCTTAAGAAAGGCTGGAGTTACTCTCAATGACATTGGACTGATTGAACTGAATGAGGCCTTTGCTTCCCAAGCCATTGCGTGTATTCGGGAGCTGCAATTTGATATGGAAAAGACGAATGTTAATGGGAGCGGGATCTCTCTGGGTCATCCTATCGGATGCTCGGGCGCAAGGTTGATGGTCACTCTCCTTCATGAAATGAAACGCCGGAAAGTCAATCTCGGTCTTGCCACCCTCTGTATCGGTGGTGGTCAAGGCATGGCGATGATCGTTGAAAGAAGGTAAGAATTGAGAGTTATGAGTTAAGAATTTATACGGACACGCAACACGGACACGGTCACGATGCAGGAGGGAAGATGGAATATAAAAATATTTTGTTATCTTTTGAGGGGGAAATCGGGATCCTTACGATTAACCGACCCAAGGCGCTCAATGCCTTAAACATGGAGACCCTCAAAGATGTCCAGATGGGACTCCAGGAGGTGGAGGACCATTCAGAACTGAAGGTTCTTATCTTGACTGGGGGTGGAGAGAAAGCGTTTATCGCAGGGGCCGATATCGCGGAGATGAAAGGAATGAACCCCATCGAGGCCCTAAACTTTTCAAAATTGGGCCATCTCACCTTAAAAATGATCCAGGATCTTGATCAACCAGTCATTGCCGCTGTCAATGGTTACGCCCTGGGAGGAGGGACGGAGATTGCCATTGCCTGTGATTTCATCTATGCCTCTGAGAACGCAAGGTTCGGCCTTCCGGAGGTCACCCTCGGCATCTTTCCAGGCTTCGGAGGAACCCAGAGACTTTCTCGTCTGATCGGGAAAGGCAAGGCCAAAGAACTAATTCTAACAGGGAAGATGATCACCGCTCAGGAAGCCTATCAGATGGGGATTGTCAATCGAGTCTTTCCTCAGGCCTCCCTGATGGAGGAGACGAAAAAAGTGGCCCTTCAGATCGCAGCCAATGGAGCCGTTGGAGTGAGATTAGCCAAGATGGCGGTTGATGCTGGTTTCAATATGGATTTGGCAGAGGCATGTTCTTTAGAATCCTATGCCTTCAGTCTCGGTTTTACCACCGAGGATCAGAAGGAAGGAATGACCGCATTCATTGAAAAGAGGAAACCCAATTTTAAAGGAAAATGAGGAGGAGAAAGTGAAGATCGCCGTATGTATCAAACAGGTTCCAGACACGACGGATGTGAAGATTGACCCGAAGACCAACACACTGGTTCGGGAGGGTGTGGCAAGCATTACTAACCCCTTTGATGAGTATGCTGTAGAAGAAGCCCTTCTCATCAAAGAGAAGCATGGTGGAGAAATCCATGTGATCAGTATGGGCCCTCCACAGGCCATCGAGGTGTTGAAAAACGCACTGGCTGTGGGTGCGGATAAGGTTTATTTGGTTTCAGACAGGGCCTTTGCAGGAGCAGACACCCTAGCCACCGCTTATACCCTGTCCAGGACAATCCAGACAATCGGTGACGTGGACTTGGTGATTTGCGGAAAGCAGGCCATCGATGGAGATACGGCTCAAGTTGGGCCAGGCATTGCCACCCGCCTGGGAATCCCACAACTGACTTATGTTTCAAAGGTCAAGGAGATTGATTTTGCAAAGAAGAGGATAGTGGTGGAACGGTTGCTGGAGAATGGAAGGGAAATCGTAGAATCCTCACTTCCTGCTTTAATGACGGTCGTCAAAGACATCAATGAACCGAGACTTCCTTCTCTTTTAGGGATCAAAAAGGCGGCCAAGGCACAGATTCCTACCTTGACCGCAAAGGATGTCGGCGCCGATGAGAATCATATTGGATTGAAGGGATCACCGACTTGGGTGATGAGGGTCTTTTCTCCAGAGGCCAGAGGAGGAAGCGGCGAGATTTTGAAGGGGGAATTGACGGAGGTCGTTCCCCTTCTGGTGAACAAATTGATGGATACGAAGTTCATAAAATAATCAAAATTCTTTTGGAATGATGGAATACTGGAATATTGGAATAATGATAAACCAAGAAGAGTCATAAGAGGTATAAAATGGTTTTTGACCCAACATTCCACCATTCCATTATTCCAATATTCCAATTTAGATAGGAGGAGAAGCGAATGGCCAGATTATTGATTGACAAGGACGCCTGCACCGGATGTGAATCTTGTATCTCTGCTTGTCCCTTTGGCGCACTCAGTATGAAGGAAGGGATTGCGGCGGTGGATGAGAAGTGCACCTTCTGCGGCGCTTGTGTGGATGTCTGTCCGGTGAGTGCAATCACCTTGGAAAAAGAAGAGAAAGCCGTTACGATTGACATCACCGCTTATAAAGATGTTTGGATTTTTATAGAACATGAACTTGGCAAGATCGGAAGTGTCTCCTTCGAACTTCTTGGCGAAGGCAGGAAGTTGGCCGATGCCATAGGATGCAAATTATGCGGGATGCTTTTCGGGGACAAGGAAGCCGTCGATAAATTTGTCAAAGAAGCCATAGCCTACGGAGCTGAAAAAGTCTATGTCATGGAAAGCCCTGTACTTAAACAGTATCGAACCGATTCTTATGCTAAGGCTGCCGTGGATCTCATTAGGAAATACAAACCCGAGATCGTTCTCTACGGAGCAACCACTCAGGGTCGAGATTTTGCGGGGACGGTAGCCACAACCATAGAGGCAGGATTAACAGCAGACTGTACAGGTCTGGACATCGATCCCGAAACAAAATTTCTCAAACAGACTCGGCCAGCCTTTGGTGGAAACATCATGGCGACCATTCTCGACTATCCCAATTACCGACCTCAGATGTCAACGGTCCGGCCCAAAGTTTTCGCCATGCCTCAAAGGGACGATTCGAGAAAGGGAGAGATCATTCGAGAAACCCTGCAGATGACAGAGGATCAGGTCAGAACAAAAGTTTTGGAGTTCATCAAAGGGACGGAGACAGTCAATCTGGCCGATGCAGAAATCATCGTTTCAGGGGGAAGAGGCGTCGGAGGGCCAGAAGGTTTTAAACCGGTTCGTGAACTGGCCGAAGTCTTAGGAGCCGCCGTGGGTTCTTCTCGCGCAGCCGTCGATTCAGGCTGGATTCCTTATGAGCATCAAGTTGGGCAGACCGGTCGAACCGTTCGTCCTAAGATCTATATCGCCTGTGGGATCTCAGGTGCCATTCAACATCAAGCCGGGATGAAGACATCGGATATCATTGTCGCCATTAATAAAGATCCTGAAGCTCCCATTTTTAAAATAGCCGCATTTGGGATTGTCGGCGACCTTTTCACCGTCGTTCCCATGCTGACCCAGGAATTCAAAAAACGATTGGGACGGTAGACCGCCGCCGCCAAGGCGGAACTTTAAATGTCAAAATGCAAATGCCATCCTTCGACAGGCTCAGGATGAAATCATGGTGAGCTTGTCGAACCATGAACTTTGAGTTTTGACATTTGACATTTTGTGGATCCTCCTCATTTTTTCCTTGATTTTTCCTATTCCTTTCATCATAATGTCAAGAAATCGCACATGCAATGGGCCATCCGCAAACGAAGAAAATTGTCTGAGGTGAATGGGCTAAGGTTAGGAAGCCCGTTTCGTATAGCGTCAAAGGGTCAAGGTTATGATTTTAAGGACGAACGACCTAACCCATCAACGAAACTGGCGTCTTTACCCTCACCTTTCATCTCCTGCATAACTATCATAAAAGGGAGTTTCCTATGATCATCACCTGTGCCTCCTGTTTGACAAAGTTTAATTTAGAGGATTCTCGAATTCCAGCCAAGGGCGTCAAGGTCCGTTGTTCACGGTGCAAGCATGTTTTCTATGTCGTCCCTCCTCCTGAGACCAAAGAGGAAATTATCGAGGATTTCGAATCCTTTGCCAAATATCATGAAGAATTGATGGGACCAGGTGAGAAAAAGGTGGAGGTCCCTCCAGAGGCGAAAGTCGAGGAAGAAAAGGTGGCGCCGGAGGAGAAGGAAGAGGAGAAGGAAGAGGAGAAGGAAGAAGAGAAGGAAGAAGAGAAAGAAGAAGCATTCCTCTTTTCTGAGCAGGCTCTTACAGAGAAAACGGAGAAATTGGCTCCCTCAGAAAAAGGGGAGAGATTGGCTTCTCAAGAAGAAGTGGAAAACCTACCCCCTGAAGAACCTTTAAGAGAAGAGAGGGCGGAAGGCAAACCCTCCAAACCGAGGAGTATGTTGCGGGCTAAAAGAAGAGGCCCCTCTCGGTTTTTTGCCCTTCTCATCGTTTTGATCCTCCTGGTCTTCGGTATCTTCTATGTATGGGCGGAATTGAGTTCTGGCGGCAGACTCTCCCCCTATTTAGAGTATCCAGTTAAAAAGATCACTGGACTTTGGAACCAGATTTGGGGGATAGAGAAGGGAGATCTGGTTGTTGGAGATCTGAGTGGATATGAGGAGAAAATAGGAGAACTCCCACTCTTTATCATCGAGGGAAAGGTAAACAATCAATCCAAGTTCACAAAGAAGCATATCAAAATAAAAGTCGTCATTTTTGATCAAGACAAACTCAAAGTGGCTGAGAAGGAGGCGATCTGTGGTCGGATCATCAGTCGTGGAGAGTTGAAGAAACAACCTGTGGAATTTTTTAAAGAGGAGATGGTGATTAAACCTCCAACGAAACAAGAGATGATTACACCTTCGGGCAAGGCCGCTCCTTTTATGGTAATTTTCAAAGACCCACCTAGCCAAGCCAAAGAGTTTAAAGTAGAAATTGTAGAGGCCCCCAACCTGTAAGGAACGGTTTGAAACCGTTCCCTACGCGACTACGGACTCGTTTTATCGGGTTTAACCCCTTGAATATAAATTTCGATAAGGGTCAGGAAGAGGGTGGCGATCAGAGGGCCTGCTACCAGACCGATTAATCCAAAAGCCTGGATCCCTCCCAGCACAGCGAAGAAGAGGAGCAAGGGATGAATATTGGTTTTGGCGCTGATAAATAAGGGCCTGAGAATATTGTCCACCATACTAATGACACATACTCCCAGACCGAGCAAGATGAGTCCTTTTAAAACGGCCCCTCCAATCAATAAGAAGATGCTAGCTGGAGCCCAGATGAGAGCTGTTCCACCAATGGGTATGAAGGAAAGCAGAGCCATTGCTGTTCCCCAGAAAATAGGCGAAGGAAGTCCAAGGACCCAAAAAGATAACCCTCCTAAAAGACCCTGAATAATGGCGATCAGAATCCCTCCATAGATGGTTGCATAAATCATGTCCTTGAACCGTTGGATGAGAAGATCTCTCTCCTTGGAGGGGAGAGGAACAATCTCTTTCAATCTCCCGAAAAGGTGGCTTCCGTCTTTAAAAAGATAGTAGAGGGAGAGGAGGGTGAAGAAAAATCCAGCAATAAATGCGGAAAATCCCTTTAAGAGGATGGTGGTCTGATTGAAGATGAAGGTGCTGATTTGTTTAAGGTTCTTTAATAATAGAGGCAGAGGGTCCATTGGCGAGAAATCGATATATTGACCTAACCTCGCCAAGATCCATTTGAGAATAGGGATCTCTTTTATTCTCTCCAAATAACCCTGAAGTTGACCGATCTTGATCATTTCCTCCACTCGATGGTAGACGTCCACCACCTCGCTGGCCAAAGAGACCAGCAGAAGACTGAAGGGCAATACGATGACAATGAGTACAAACAAGGTCATCATGATGGCAGACAGGACCTCCCTTTTTTTTAAGAGGCGTTGAAGTTTTTGGAAGAGGGGGTGAAAGACCATGGCCAGGAGGATCGCCCATATGATGGAGGATAGAAAAGGGGAGAGGATTTGGTAGAGGAGATAAATGGAGAGGAAAGTGAGGAAGAGGATGAAGATGAGAAAGATATGTTCCTTTTTCATTTTTTACTCTGATGCCGAAGCAATTATCCTTTTGAACGGATGAGGAGGATGGGTGTTTCAGCCCGGGTTATGACTTTGAGGGCAACACTCCCCAAAACCCACCGGCTAATTCCAGAGCGGCCGTGGGTGCACATGACGATCAGATTCACCCCAGCCTCTTTTGTAAAGTCGATGATCTCTACGGCCACCTGCTGCCCGGTCCTCACCATTACCGTCACCTTGAGGCCTCTCTTTTTCAATTCCTCGGCAAGGTTCGCAAGATACTTCTCGGCTGCTTCCTTCTGCTTTTCATCAACGATAATAGGCGTCACCAGCTCCGGCGAGCCATAGATGGGCATAAAAGGGACCACTTGGAACAGAATGATTTCAGAATCAAATGTTTTGGCCAATTTCTCGGCCTGGTCTAATGCTGTTTTTGCCAATTCCGAACCATCTAATGGGACCAAAATCTTCTTATACATACCCCACCTCCTATAAAAGATTAGTCATGGAATGATGGAAGAGTAGAAAAATGGAATAATGGTAAGATCCAAGTAACACTTTTTAACCCCCATCATTCCAGTATTCCAACGTTCCATTATCCCAATATATAAATCTATATCAATTTTACTTAGGTAAGGCAACAGAAAAGAGGTGATCACAGCAATTCTCGGTGAGTTCACAAACTATTGAGATTCTTCGCTTCGCTCAGAATGACAACTGGGGACTTTCGTAATGTCATTCTGAAGGAGCCCTAGCGACTGAAGAATCTCGCTGTATTTTCACCGAGAATTGCTGAGGTGATCATGGAACCGGAGGGGTGGAAAATGAATATCATGTTTTTCAATAGTTAAAAGTCTTAATATTGAAAATTCCAATTTGACATATCTGATTTGTCCATGTAACTATTTTTCTGATAACTATTTTTAATTGCCGATAGGAGGCTTCAACGTGGGTAAACCCCCAACGCCCTTTTCTCTTAGATGAGGGGTCGTATTTGGCCCGAAGAGGCCTAGGTTAGGTCTCCAGTACAATAGAAGGAGAGAGAGAAAAGGGAAGTTCCTAATTTATTTCCATCCTCTTGTGTCCTGAGCTTTTCTGCCCATCTTTTCCCTCCCTCCTGACCATTATCTATTATGGGTTGGCTATGATCCAAAACCAGTTTTTAAAAAAGGAGGGTTAAAAATGAGCAAAATCGTTGATGCCCGCGGGCTTTCATGCCCTCAACCTGTTCTGCTGACTCTGAATGAGATTAAAAAGATCAACAGGGGAGAAATCATCGTCCTCGTGGATACGGACACTTCCAAAGAGAATGTTTCCCGAGCTGCGACCACTCAGGGATGGAGTGTGGAAGTTGAGAAGGCTCAAGAAGAGTACCGTCTTGTTTTAAAAAAGGATCAAAAATGATCTACTTCGATAACGCAGCGACATCATGGCCGAAGCCTCCTCAAGTGAAAGAGGCCATGAATAGATTTATGGAGGAGGTCGGAGCCAACCCAGGCCGGTCTGGACACGTTCTCTCGATTGAAGCAGCTCGCATGATTTATGAGGCCCGGGAAGCCCTTTCCGCCTTATTCCATGTCAAAGACTCATCCAGAATCGTCTTCACGCTTAATGCTACTGAATCCATCAATTTAGCCTTAAAAGGTCTCTTGAAATATAAAGATCATGTCATTACGAGCAGCATGGAACATAATTCGGTGATGAGACCACTCAGAGATTTGGAGAAAAGGGGAATTGCATTGACCGTTGTTCCTTGTTTTGAAGATGGGACTTTAGACCCGAGAGAAGTAGAAAAGCAAATTCAATCCACTACCAGGATGATCGTCCTTAATCACGCCTCGAATGTAACAGGAACGCTTCTTCCGGTCAGAGAAATTGGGAAGATTGCGAGAGAATATAATCTCCTCTTTTTAGTCGATGCTGCCCAGACGGCTGGCGCCTATCCGATGGAGGTTGATAAGGACGGGATTGACCTTTTAGCTTTCAGCGGTCATAAGAGCCTTTATGGACCCCAGGGGACAGGGGGACTGGTTATTGGTGAACGCATCAATGAGAAAGAGATGATCCCTTTGAAACAGGGGGGGACAGGAAGTCGGTCTGAATTTGAGGAACAGCCGGACTTCTTACCGGACCGCCTTGAGAGCGGAACCCCCAATGGCGTAGGCATTGCCGGGCTTCTTGCTGGCGTTCAATTTGTTCTGGAAAAAGGAGTGGAGCAGATCCGTCAAAAGGAGATCACCCTGATCGAAAAACTCATCAAGGGCTTAAAAGAAATTCCTCAAGTGAAACTTTATGGTCCGGAAAGTCATAAGGATCGAATGGCTACCCTCTCTTTCAATTTTACCCACCTTTCTCCTTCGGATGGGGCCTCGCATTTAGAAAAAGAGTTTGGGATCCTCTGCCGCCCGGGGCTTCACTGTGCACCTGCAGCCCATCATACCATTGGGACTTTTCCAGAGGGAACGATCCGATTCGGACTGAGTATTTTCAACACCGGCACAGACATTGAAACTGCCATTCAAGCCATTTCCCAGATTTCCAAAGAAAGATAATGGTTCTCTTCCTTGCAAAATTGGATTATCTATGAAAAGAAGAGGGGTTATATGGTAGAATATTAAATGAAAGGGAAAGGTAGAGGGTGAGGGAAAGCAGACCGTTTGATCAGGCCATGAAGTGCGTCTTTATATTTGAGTCCATCCATCGCGTCATGAAAGCTGAAAAACTTCTTAAGGGAAAAGGAATAAAGATTGATCTTGTTCCAGTGCCACGGGAAATCAGTTCGGATTGCGGAGTAGCCATTGAGTTGTCTACAGATTCAGAAAAAGAAGCCTGTCTTCTTCTTGGGGAGAACAAAGTATCTATTTTGGAATGTTACGCCAGGGGCCCAGAGGGAAGGTTTGAGAAAAAGGTGGAAATAAAGATCTAATTTCAAAGCACGGAGAGAGAAATGGTTGAAGTGCGTCTGACAGAAAAAGTCAAAAAGGCGGGTTGAGCTTCCAAAGTAGGTCCAGAGGATCTGGATCAGATTCTAAAGGAATTGCCTCTTCCAAAAGATCCGAAAGTTCTGGTGGGACTGGATACATCGGATGATGCAGGGGTCTATCAATTGAATGATGAGGTCGCCCTGGTTCAGACAGTAGACTTCTTCACCCCGATTGTAGATGATCCCTTCACCTTTGGCCAGGTCGCTGTGGCCAATGCTCTGAGCGATGTCTATGCCATGGGAGGAACTCCCCTCACGGGCATGAATTTAGTGGCCTTTCCCATCAAGACCCTTTCCCCTTCCATTTTAAAAGAGATCCTTCTCGGCGGGCTTTCGAAAATGGTGGAGGCTGGCGTGGCCCTGGTAGGAGGGCATTCCATCGAAGACCCAGAAATTAAATATGGCCTGGCTGTCACCGGAGTCATCCATCCGAAAAAAATCCTGACCAATGCAAAAGCAAAAGTAGGGGACAAATTGGTTTTAACAAAACCTCTTGGCACAGGGATCATTGCCACAGCCCTCAAGGGAGGGGTGGCCTCTGAGGAGGCTGTCCGGAAGATCGTGGAAAGCATGGTGACCCTGAATCGAACGGCATCGGAATGGATGAAAAAATTTGGAGCCCATGCCTGCACGGATATCACAGGGTTCAGTTTCATCGGCCATGCCTTAGAAATGGCAACCGCAAGCCAGGTGGGGATGACGATCCAAACAGAAGCCGTTCCAGTCTTCCCTGAGGCCATGGAATATGCGAAATTGGGATTGATCCCTGGAGGGGCGTATTCAAATCGAGATTTTTTCTCCTGCCGAGTGGACCTTCATTCCAATGTGCCCGATCTTTTGGTAGATATCCTATATGATCCTCAAACCTCCGGCGGCCTCCTGATCTCTTTACCTCCCAATGAGGCAAAAGAACTGGTAGCGACCCTAAAAGAAGAAGGACTTGTCCATTCCTGCATCGTAGGCGAAGTGGTGGAAGAGCCTCCGGGGAAAATTCGACTCCTCTGATCCTTTCTAAAAAAATCCTCCCTTTTCTGTGTTTTCCACTTGCGAGGAGGGCGGTTTTCCAATATAATGAGTGCATTTTTTAAAGCAAAATCAGATAAGGAGAATCCATCCAACTTCCATGAAGGAGAAACTTGGGACAATCCATAAAGTCCAGAATCTTGTGGTGGCACGGTATCGGGATGGGAAAATGATCAGGGGAGTTACTCATGATTTCGGACCTCAAAAAAAAGCATTTCATGTGAACACTGCAGAAGGAGAAGGTGGAGGGGTTGGTGGAAAGGTTTTTGAAATTTTCCTTTCAGAGTTAAAAGCGGTTTTTTTTGTAAAATCTCTTGTGGGAAGACAAGGTCCTCCTTCCCTCAAAGGGTTGATGGAAGAAAAATTGGAGGCGCCGGGTATGATGAAGGTGAAGGTCACCTTTTTTGATGGAGAGATATTAGAGGGGGCGACCCATGGATATACTCCGGAAAGAGATGGATTTTTTATGGTGCCATTGGAGAGGGATAGTAATAACTTGAGGATATTTGTCGTTTCAAGCGCTGTGAAGAAGGTTGAAACCTGGAAGTGACTTGAAGGAAGGCGGGAAGTTCAATTCGATGGAGATTGAGGTAAAATTATTTGCCACACTCAGAGATTATCTCCCGAAGGGAAGCAGTCGGTTTTCCTGTAAGATGGGGGTCGATGGTTCTACCCGAGTTCAGGATATTTTGTCTCAGCTTAAAATACCCGAAGAAATACCCAAGATCATTTTGATTAACGGCGTTCATGGAAAGAAGGAGCAAATGTTAAAAGATGGCGATGTCCTGAGCGTCTTCCCTCCTGTCGCAGGAGGTTAAAAAATGATCAATGGTCAGTTCTCAATGGTCATTGATCATTTCTCAATTTCAATTCTGAACCATCAATTACCTGTTCCCAATCCCAACCTCAAAGACGGCGTATCTTTTTATGTTAATTGACCATTGATTATTGAAGATTGATAATTGAAAATTGATTATTTCTTCTTCTCTTTCAGCTCTCTAATCTTACTTTTCAGCCGTTCTGCCTGATCTGGTTTGGGATCCAATTTTAAAGCCCTTTCGTAAAGCTCTACCGCTTTTGGGATCCGACTCAGCTTGAGATAACTATCGGCCAGGTGTTCGGTGATCGTGGAATCATCTGGAGTCAATTGGTTTGCTTTTTCAAGTTCGGTTAAAGCTCTCTCGTAGTTCCCGAGTCTATAATAGACCCAGCCCAAACTATCGGTGATGTACCCCATATTGGGTTTCAATGCCATGGCCTTCTGGATTAATTTGAGGGCCTCATCCAGATGAATGCCTCGCTCGGAATAGGAATAGCCTAGATAGTTGAGGGCATCGGCATGGTTGGGATTGAGCCGGAGAACCTCCTTTATCTCGGCAGCCATCTTATCGAAATCTCCCATCTTATCGTAGAGCGCACCTAACTGGAAATGAATTTCAACATCATTCTGATTTTTCTCAAGTCCCCTCTTCAGGGTGGTCAAGGCCTTTTCCAATTGGTTCTCTTTTTCAAAGACGGCAGCGAGGATCAGGTAGAGGTCTCCCTCGTTTGGTTTGACCTGAATCGATTCCTCTAAAATTCGGATCGCCTCTCCCATCTTGTTCTGTTTTCTTAAAATCAGGGTGATGTTTCTTCTCGAGTCCACAAAGAGAGCCGATTCGGGAGGGATCTTCTTGAATTCTGAGACGGCCTGATCAAAGGCGTCTTTTTCTACATAGGCGGCTCCTAAATAATATCGAACCCGATCGTCTTTGGGATGGGCAGCGAGAACAAAATTGAATTCCAAAATCGCTTGATCCAATTTCCCCTGTTCCATATAGATCAGGCCCATCTTCGTTCGGATATTGAGATCCTCTGAATCTGACTTTTGGATCTCCCGAAATTGATTCAATGCCTCGTCGAACTTCTTCTCTTTAACAAAGATCTGTCCTAACCGGTTTCTCGCCTTTTTATTGTCCGGATCGAGGTTAAGGATCTTTTGGTAAACCTCAGCAGCCTTTTCCGGTTCATTCTGGATCTCATAAGTCATCCCCAAATCCATGAGGACAGAGATCAGATTGGGTTCGATCGCCAGGGCCTTTAAAAAATGTTGCTTGGCCAATTCATAAGATTTCGTCCTGATATAAATTCTTCCCAGGGCATAGAGACCCATCACAGAGTTGGGTTCGATCTTGAGAAACTGTTTAAGGGTTTGGATCGCCTGGTCATATTGCTGGAGGTCTTCGTAGAGGGAACTGAGAAAGAGGTAACTTTCCCGGTTGAGAGGGTCGATCTCCAATACTTTCTCGTAAGAGGCGATAGCCAATTGGTTCTTTTTGAGGATCGAATATAATCCACCTAAGAGCAAATGGGCGGATAGATAATCGGAGTCATCAATAAGGGCGGTTTTGCACTCTTCGATGGCCTCGTTTAAAAGGCCTTTATGGATGTAAAGAGTGGCCAATTCAACATGCAAGGAGGGTTCTTTGATATCACGAGCGATCGCTTTTTTGAGATCTTCGATCGCCTCATCGACTTTCCCCTCCCCTAATTTAAGCTGGGAGAGGAGAAAGTAGTAATAAGCAAGGGGGTTTGAAGGAGGGGTCTTCTTTTGAGTTTTTTGGAGCTTCGTTGGAGTGAGCTGAAGGGAAGGTGTCCCTTTTCCCAGTTTTTGAAATTCCTGCCTTCCTGCACACGCCCCGAGGAGGAGTAAAAACAACAACATAACGAAGATTTTCATTAACAATCGTTTCATAGATTAAAAAAATAACAGACTTCGATAACAAAGTCAAAGACCTGAGTTCGGTTTTAAAAGATTCTCCAAAGTGTTCGGAAAGGCATAGCCTTCTGTCATTTTTATATTTTGGAAAAGGAGGGCTGGGGTGGAATGGAAATTGAGGATTCAAATAGGGCGGCCCTTTTTCTCGAAGCGATACAGGGTTCTCGGATTTACCCTGAGAATTTCTGAAGCGATTCTTTTGTTTCCGCCCGCCTCTTTTAATATTTCTTTAATATATTCGGCCTTGATATCATCCAGAGATTTACGACCCTTCACTCCTCTTTTAATCATCTCTGAAAGCCCTTCCATCAGATCTTTGGGGAGGTCATTGGGCACCAAGTAATCCTGATCGGTCATGATCACAGCCCTTTCGATGACATTTTCTAATTCTCTGACATTCCCCGGCCAATGATATTCTAAAAGGAGTTTCATCGCCTCTTTTGAGACCCCCTTGATCTCCTTTTTAGCTTCTTTGGAATAGAAATCAAGAAAATGGTAAGCGAGTAATGGGATGTCTTCTTTTCTGCCCTTCAGATCGGGAAGAAAAATAGGGAAGACATGAAGACGATAAAAGAGGTCTTCCCGAAATTTCCCCTTCTTCATGTTCTCTTCCAAATTCTCATTGGTGGCTGCAATCATTCGGACATCAATCTTTGTTCTCTCTGTACTCCCTACCTTCATTAACTCCTTCTCCTGAAGGACTCTTAGGAGTTTGACTTGAACAGAAGGGAGGATCGTGGAGATTTCGTCCAAGAAGAGCGTCCCTCCATTGGCTTCTTCGAACAAACCCTTCTTCGCCTGGATCGCTCCAGTAAAAGCCCCCTTGGTATGGCCAAAAAGTTCGCTTTCCACCAACGTCTCAGGGATCGCTCCACAATTGAAAGGGATGAAAGGCCGATCCGCCCTTAGGCTGTTATAATGGATGGCCTTGGCCACCAGTTCTTTGCCGGTCCCGCTTCCCCCGTAGATCATCACTGTGCTATTCCCAAGGGCAACCTTTTCGATCAGGGAGAAAACCTCCTGCATCTTCTTGCTTTTTCCAATAATATTGGCGAACTCAAATTTTTTCTTCACTTCCATCCTCAGAAGCCGATTTTCTCTGAGGAGGAGATTTTCTTTTTGGACTTTGGAGATGTGGAGGATAAGTTCGTTCAAGTCAATGGGTTTGGTGACATAATCATTGGCTCCAATCTTCATCGCCTCAACGGCTGTCTCAATGGACCCATAGGCTGTCATTATGATAACCAATATCTCCGGCCTTGTTCCTTTAATAGTCTTGAGGAGTTCGAGACCGTCCATCTCAGGCATCTTCAGGTCTGTCAATACTAAATCATAGATATCCTTTTCCATCTTCTCAATGGCCTCAGGACCACTTTGGGCGACCTCCACACTAAATCCTCCCATCTGGGAAAGACCTCTTTTAATCATGTCCCGGATGAGGGCTTCATCATCGACGACCAATATTTTCATGGACTCCACATCAGACTCCTTTTGTGGTATTTTTACCAAAAATTGGTTTTTAAATCAATGGAAAACAGTTTCTCCTGAATTCTTCATTTTAAATTCTCAATAGAGTTGACTGTTTATCAATTTCTTATAAAATATACGATGGAAGAACCAATGGAGCAAAAGAAAAGGAGGGCATCTGTGGAAGACCGAATTTTAATTGTAGATGATGAAGAGGTCATCTGTAATATCCTGGCACGAAGGCTGACCAGAGAAGGATATTCGTGTGTGGCAGCCCATAATGGGAAAGAGGCCCTCCGTCATTTTTACAAAGATAGTTTTTCCCTCATCATTTCCGATATCAAAATGCCAGAGATGGATGGGATTGAACTTCTAAAGAAAGTGAAAGCGGTGCACCCTAATATGCTCGTGATCATGGTGACTGCCTATCCCGAGATTGATCTGGCCCTGGAGGCCATGCGCCTTGGGGCCTACGATTTCATTATCAAACCAGCCGACATGGAATTGGTCGTCCTCAGTGTTAAAAAGGCCCTGGAGAAAAAAAGGTTGGAGGAGGAGCTTGATGTCTACCATAAAAATCTGGAGAAATTGGTGGAGGAAAGGACTGTAAAACTTCAACTGGCTTATCGCACTTTGAAAAAGGCCTATTTAGATTCGGTCAAGGTTTTGGCAGAGGCGATCGATGCCAAAGACCCCTACACCCGAGGCCACTCCGATCGAGTGAGGCGAATGAGTTTGCGTATCACCGCATCATTGGGGTTTACAGAGGAGAGGATGGAGATCCTGGAATACGGAGCGCTCCTCCATGACATCGGCAAGATTGGGATTAAAGACGAGATTCTCCGGAAACCTGGGGCCCTAACCCCCGAAGAGTATCAGACGATTCAGGAGCATCCATTGATCGGTGTAAAGATTGTGGAGGGGATCGAATTTTTTAAGGATAAGATTCCCATGATCCGTAATCATCATGAGCATTTTGATGGGAAAGGATATCCAGATGGTTTGGCGGGAGAAACCATCCCCCTTGAGGCGAGGATCATCGCTGTTCCAGATGCTTTCGATGCGATGGCCAGCCTGAGACCCCATCGGAGCGCCATGCCCCTTGAGGACATCCTTTTGGAAATGGAAAAATACAAGGGGAAACAATTCGACCCAAAAATTTTGGAAATTTTCCTGCGAGAAAAAATTTACAAACTATAACCCTTTGCTGAAATAATGGAATGATGGAATACTGGAATATTGGGTTAAAGTAATAGATTTTCCGCACTATTCCATTATTCCAATATTCCATATAAAGTCGATTGTGGTATCAATAGGTTCTTTAAATTCCAAGTAGGTTGGGCATCGAGATTATGCCAGCCAATCTGACCCCCCAATATTTAGAGGCAGAGCTTAAGTTCAAGCAGGCTAAAACCACGCCAGAGAAGATAAAAGCTCTCGAAGTGATGATGGCCGTCATCCCGAAACATAAAGGGACTGAGAGACTTCGGGGGCAACTGAAGAGCCGAATGGCTAAATTAAAGGAGGAACTCCAGAAGAGACCTACCGTCGGGAGGGCAGAGCAAGCCTATAATATTAAAAGAGAGGGAGCTGCTCAGGTCGTTCTTTTGGGGCTTCCCAATTCTGGTAAGTCAAGCCTTCTCTCCCAGATCACCAATGCCTCTTCGGAGGTGGGTGACTACCCTTTCACAACCCAGAAGCCCATTCCCGGAATGATGAAGTTTGAAAATCTGCAGATTCAATTGGTGGATACTCCCCCCATTCAATTGGATCATATCGAACCTGGATTTCCAAACTTCATCCGAAACGTAGATGCCCTCCTTCTCTTGGTTGACCTGACGGAAGACCCTGCCTTCCAGATGGAGATCATCCTGAAAGTGTTGAATGACATGAAAATAAAGGTGGTCGGAAAAGGAGTGATTCCTTCATTGGAGTTGGGATGGGCTTCTCTGCGGGCGCTCCTTGTCGGAAATAAATGCGATGTTAAAAATGCAATGGGAGCCTACCAGAGGTTCGAGAACTATTTCAAAGAAACCTTCCCCATCCTCCCAATTTCTGCCAAAGAAATAATGAATCTTGATGAATTGAAAAAGGAGATTTATCAAATCCTCGACATCATCCGAGTCTATACAAAGATTCCCGGAAAGGAACCAGATCTCACGGAGCCTGTTATTCTTAAGAAAGGAAGCGCCGTGGGAGATGTTGCCCTCTCTATTCATAAAGACTTCGTTGCCAAACTTCGATATGCAAAAATCTGGGGCTCTGGGAAATTCGATGGACAGATGGTCAAGCGGGATTTCCTCATCAACGAAGGGGATGTGATCGAACTGCATATCTGATGCTTCGCGGAATGTTGGAACAATGGAACATTGGAATAGTGGGTTAAGAGAAGTTAAGATTTAGTATCCATTATTCCAGTATTCCAACATTCCATCATTCCAGGGTTAATAAACAGATGGCATTGCTGACCCGAAGACTTTTTTTAAGATATCTTTTGGGACTCCCCCTCCTCTCCTCCTTCCCCCTCCATGTTCGGGAGATATGGGCTGATCCCCCTGTCCTTCCAAACAAAGGGGGAAACTCCATTGGCGAATTCTTTAAAGGGGAGGAACTTTTCTACGAAATTGGGGTCTGGTTATTTAAGAAAGTGGCCTTGGGGAAATTAAGTTTCAAGGAAATGAGGGGAAAAGGCCGTTATATCGCCACTCTTGAGGGAGAGACCTTAGGCGTCTTTGGATGGGTGGCTCGTTATCGAGTGGACACCTACCGCTCCATCATGGAAGAAATAGATGAGGGGAAACGCCTCCGATCCATATCGTTCGAAGAAGATGTGAAGATCGGAAACAAGTTGAGGAGGCGAACCCATTTCTTCGATTATCAAAAGCGAAAATGGATTCAGGTGAGGCAAAAAAAAGATGGCACCAAAACGAGGACAGAAGAGGAAATTCCTCCAGGAATGGTCTATGATGATTTCCTCACCGCCTCGTATAACTTTCGTTATGGTGTTTATGGGAGGATCGAGAGGGGTAGAAAATATACGGTGGCCACTTTTCCCAAGAAGGGTGCTTCCAGTTATGAAGTGAGGGTGGCTTCAAAAGAGGAAGAGGAGAAAAGAAGAAAATCTGAGAAATCTAAAGGTGGAAAAGAGTATTTTGTTAAACTTTTTCTGGATCCAGAGGTGACTCATTCCAAAGAAGGTCTTATCGAAGGATGGTTATCAAAAGAACTTTGCCCCATGGAGGGGGCGATCAAAGATGTCGTTCTCTTTGGGGATGTGAGAGGGACCCTTATTAAAAAGAGCTAATTGCATATTGCAAATTGAAAATTGCAAAATTGAAAATTAATTAAAAAATTTCTCACTTTACATTTTGCGTTTTGCAATGGAACAAGGTGAAGGATGGACACTCACTCAAAATATTTCAGGCTCCACCGAGAGGATATCGCCTATTTTAAATTCATCATCGAATCCTATGAAGGGATGGCTGTCGTGAGGACTAAAGATCCTCATGAAGCGATCGTAGAGTTGATGGTGGCTCCGGGATGGGAAAGGGATTTGGAAGAGGTCTTGAAAGGACTCCGAAAGGAGATGACCATTGAACCAATATCCTAAATCCGAAGCACGAAATCTTGAATTCCGTCAGAGCGTTAGGTGGAAATCGTAAGTGGTCTATTGTTGTGCTGCCGTTTTGCTGTTTTGCCGTGTTGCCGTTAAATCCAAAACTGCAGCACCGCAACACCGCAATACAAAGAATGGCACTTTACCCCTTGTGAAGCAGGGCTTCGATATTCGGATTTTTGATAGTCACCTGAAATCAGAGGAATAGGATGATAGAACATATTCCGTTTGAGGAGATACTAAAAGAAGCCCTGAGAGAAGGAGGGGAGTTTTCGGATCTCTTTTTTGAACAGACCCATTCGGTGGTGATCATCTGTGAAGAAGATCGGATCGAGAAAGTCATTTCAGGTTTGGACATGGGTGTGGGACTTCGAATCCTCTTTGGTAAAAAGACATTTTATGGCTTTACAACAGATATCTCAAAGGCATCCCTCTTCGATTTAGCCGGAAGGATAAGTCGGGCTGCAAAAGAAGGTGGAGGGGAAAAGGCCATTGATCCCCCACGGTCACCTCGACCCGTACTTTCGTCTCTTCCGATTTCCAAATCTCTTTATCTAATGCAGAAACATCCTGGGGGACTCTCGATGGAAGAGAAGGCTTCAGTGGTGAAACGAGCCAATGAAGTGGCTCGGAGGATCGATCCACGTGTTCAGCAGGTGAAGGTTCTCTATCGGGATGTCAATCAGAGGCTTTCCATTTCGAATTCAGAGGGGCTCTTCATAGAGGGGGAGAGGGTAGGGACAGTTTTTTCTGTCCAGGTCGTTTCTGCGAAAGGGGAGATTGTTCAGACCGGATATGAACCGGCAGGAGGAACGATGGGCTTTGAACTCTTTGATCTTCATCCTCCAGAGGAAGTGGCTGAGGTGGCCGCAAAGAGATCTCTCCTCATGCTTTCCGCCAGAAAAGCGCCGATGGGAAAAATGGCGGTGGTCTTATCAAGCGAAGCAGGAGGAACGATGATCCATGAAGCCATTGGCCATGGATTGGAGGCAGATCTCGCCCAGCAAGGGCTCTCTGTGTATTCCAAGAAAATCGGAGAAAAAGTTGCTTCCTCTCTTATCACTGTGGTAGATGATCCTACCCTTCCTCAAAAAAGAGGATCCTATGCCTTTGATGATGAAGGGATTACTTCTCGAAGGACAATCCTGGTGGCGGGAGGAATTTTGAAAGGGTATCTTTACGATCGGCTATCCGCCTTGGAAGCTGGAGTGGAGTCGAGCGGAAATGGAAGAAGAGAATCCTACCAACATAAACCCATTCCCAGGATGAGCAACACGATGGTTCTTTCAGGGAAGATGAGGCCTGAAGAGATTGTTCATTCAGTAGAGAAGGGATTGTTTGTGAAAAAGATGGGCGGTGGACAGGTCAATACAGTAAATGGAGATTTTATCTTTGAGGTCAATGAAGGATATTTGATTGAAAAAGGAAGGGTCGGAGAACCGGTCCGTGGAGCGATTCTCATTGGCAATGGACCGCAGGTACTGAAAGAGATTGATATGGTCGGCAATGATCTCGGGTTTGGAATCGGAACCTGTGGAAAAGATGGCCAGGGAGTTCCGGTCGCCGATGCCCAACCCACATTAAGGATTCCTGAATTGGTGGTAGGAGGACAGCAGGAAGTCAAATGATGAGGAGATGGGGTGACAAACTCATAAGGAGATGGGGTGGTAGGGTGTGAAAGCTGATGTTTTACCTGACAGACAATATCAAATAGGGATGTAATCAGAGATTTCTGGACTTTTTCAGAAATCTCAAACGATTTATCTTGACATTCAGCAGAGAATAGTATATAAAAGAATTAAATCCAGTTGCATAAGAGTCCTTTTTAGGACGTGAGAAAAACCCGCAAAGAACTCCAAACAGCTTCTTTGCGGGTTTTTTTATCATGTCTCGACGAGTCTCTTATCAGGATCTAAAAAAAGCTGGCAAAAATGGGAAAGGAGGTGCTGAATCTAAGCGGGGGATCTAACGGTCTGATATTCCTACTAACTTTTATTAACCACTAACTTTTACTACCCAAGAAAGGGGAAAATCGTATGCATTTCAAAAAGATCTTCATATTTATAGCTTTAAGTCTGGTCATTGGAATTTTTGGTTGTACTAAGGAGGGGAAGGTGGAAGCTCCTAAACAGGAGCAAATCATCAAAAATTTGGTTCCACCGACGGCGGAAGTCAAGGGGCCTGCTTTTTTTGTGGAACTTAGTGACCTTAAAGTCGTCACAATGATAAACGTCGCTTCTAAAGAGATGGTCGAGACGCCGACTCTCAGGGGTAACATCAAGATCACTAATAAATCGAAAGATATCCTGGATATCCAGGCGGTCACCCTCGAATACCTCGATGAAGCTGGGAAGCCAATCCCTTATAAACCGGATGAGAAAATAGTGAAGGTTTATCCGTTTTGGAAGGCTCTTCCGCCTGAAGGTATTGCCGAAGGGACTTTGGACGTCACGATCCCAACGAAGGCTATCAAGGAAAAGTCCCTTAGAAAGATAGAACTCGATCTGGTCTATGTCCCCTCTCCTCTTAAACGGGAGATTTTGACATTGACTGAAAAGATTGAATAGTTCCTGACATTGATAATCTGAGGAGCCTCATCAAGGACTAAAAAGAATTCAAGATAAGGAGAATGATCATGAATATTTATATTGGAAATTTATCATTTGAAGTATCAGCAGAAAATCTTCGGCAAGCCTTTGAGGCCTTTGGTCAAGTAAGCTCTGCAAGAATCGTTAAGGATAAATATAGTGGCCAGCCTCGAGGTTTTGGTTTTGTCGAAATGCCTGACCGGGCACGGGCCCAAGCGGCGATTGATTCCCTGAATGGCAAAGAACTCCTTGGTCGACAAATAAATGTAAATGAAGCACGCCCTCGCACCGACCAGGGAAGGTTCGATGGGCAAGGTGGTCGTCGAGAGGGAACAGGTTATGGGGGTAGAAGCCGTTATTGATCTGGTTGTCTCCCAATTTCTGAACCGGGCAGTGGAAAGAGGCTAAAATGGTACAAAGGAGAAGGCACAAGAGGTTTCATGGTTCAAAACCAAGCCATTTAAGCCGGCCTAAGTCCTATAAATTGTTTGTGCGGGTTGCGGAAAGAAAGTAGCCGTCCAGGTTCCCCCACTAAGTGACAAAAAACTATTTTGTATCGAGTGCTTCAAAAAATAGAGATCTCCTCTATGAGAGAAGAATTTTATTTTTAACCCTCCAAGATTCAATGGTAAGAAATGTGCTCATTATCACTACTGTGGCCGATAGTGGGGAGCCCACATTGGCAACGGTTACATATATATCGGTATTCCCACGATAGGGGTCATAAGTGGTCTGGCAATCAATATCGGACAAGTATTTTGCTTCAATGAAAGTCAGTATCTTTGGAGTCTCGATCACAAGATCCACAGCATGTCTGAGAAGCTCTGCAATAAATCTCTTTATCTCATCGCCACTGCCGACCGTTCGGCTTGGGGCAACTACATCCGACGGAGCCAGATGTCTGCGGCGAAGTGCACGACCATGCCAAGAGGGGCTAGAAGACACACAAGAGCAATTGGGACGTCGGTTCTCGCTATTCGTCGCGATGCCTAGGAACTTAGGAACTTAGACTAAGGGGTGATACAAGGACGAAAATATGGAAGCAGGCACCCTCATAGGCTACTTCGCAGAACGAGATGAAGCTCTTAGATCTCTACGGGAGCTGCAGAGAAGGGGCTTCCGCCGCGCCGCATTGGTGCACAAGACCGCGGACGGAGATGTACATATAAGGGACCCCTTCCTTTGGCGCCGTGCCCTCGGGGCGACCTTAACTGCCATTCTTTTCGGTGGCCTCGCCGGCGTTGCGTCCCTGGTCCTCCACTGGCCGGTGCCGATTCTGAGCGGAAGCCTCTCCACCCTGGTTTCGGTCTTTGTGGGTGGATTGATCGGAACCCTATTCGGTGGGGTGTGGATACGACGATCGAAGTACGGTGTCGAACGAAGCCTGCTTGAGGATCACACACGTTGGTTGGTGTCCGAGGAGACCGTCCTGATCCTCCAGGCGCCGATTGAAACACTGCGGTTCCCAGTGGCGGTACTTCGAGAAAGCGGCGACATCCCGCCCGCAGTCTTCGTCCTGCATCCGAAGCGCGAGAATCCAATTGGAGATGTGCGAAGCCCTGGGGTGCCGCTCTCTCCAAGGCAGATTCAGG
>Ga0210049_1000053_pt1 | contig 72916 bp, 88 predicted proteins | sample CryGeyCG2014_300_2_FD_183964 | JGI IMG/M metagenome (GOLD analysis project Ga0210049, IMG submission 183964) | Groundwater microbial communities from aquifer - Crystal Geyser CG06_land_8/20/14_3.00 (SPAdes) (version 2) | ecosystem: Environmental > Aquatic > Deep subsurface > Groundwater | place... | reverse complement strand
TCCTGGTTCAAATTTTGTTTCCCATATATAAGACATACTTACCTCCTTTTTTGAAGATTAATAAAATGGTATAACAAGCGGGTCAAGCCGATGCTTAGAAGCGCACCGCTTACCCTTTACGTTAGACCTATAAGAGAATGAATAATGAACGATATAAACGAAGATCAAAAGATAGAAAAAAGTTCCAGCCTATTGGCAATCTCATTGAGAAAATTTTTTAATTTCTTAGGCTTTTCTGGTGTAATGTTTATAATCTATGGTGTTGTCTCACGGGGTACAGGCAGTATCTGGCCAGTTTTGGAGAAATGGGTTAATCCAATTTCGGCCTTCTTGACAATATTAGCAGTCCTAATAACAGCTGCTTCCATTTATTTGTACAAGCCTTATATTCATCCACCTGAGAAATTTAGTAAATATGTTTCTGTCCCTGTAGTTATTGCTTCTTGCATTATTGCAGAAAGTTTTCTTATCTCAACTGGTTCTATTCCGCCTGTTATTGTTAATGGATTTGCTTTGCTCGGAATTTCTGGAGGATTATTTAGGATTCAGAGAAGGACAGTGGAATAGCTTAAAATAAGAAACTTAAGGTCTAACAAGGCAATCCAGCCGACTCGTTACACTCGCGGCTGATTTTTGCGTTCTCCCTTCGCTTCGCTCAGGGAGAACGCGGGGCTGAGCCATGTGCCCCATCCCTCCGCTACGCTGCGGGAGAACCAGGGGCACGAAACCAATGACCCTACGGGTCATGGCTCAGCCCCGCGTTATAATAGAGTTAAGACATGGAAAACTTAGCAACCATAGCAGCAGTCGCTGGAATTATCGGGACATTAATTGCCATACTTGTGGTTTTTAAGACAAAACAAATATTTAGTCCGAAGTTATCTTTTAATATAGGGCTATCTCGAACTATTTCATCTAAGAAAGGAAGTAAATTATTAAAATCTAAAAAGCAACTTAACACGATAGTTTATGCGGGCATACCAAAAGATTCAAATAAAATATTAACTTATTGTGCCTATTTGATAGAGAACAAAGGGAAGCAGCCAATAACTAATATACGTCTTCATATCGAGTATTTATCTAAATTCGCTCTCCCCAATGATTTTTTTCTTAATGAATTTGGCCAGGAGATAATTGATCAGGGGATAAAAAGCAATAACTGGCTTGAAAATCGCGAAGTAAGCTTAATGGGACCGATTAGTCAGATATCTATAAGACACGATATAATACGCCCTGGCGAAAAGGTTGTTCTGTTTGACATTATGGATTTTACTGAAGACCTGGACGCTGTTATGTCAAATATTCAAAGCATCGGAGATTTAGGATTAAAAGCTCTGTATAAAAGAATATATAAAACAAGTGAACTGAACAATTTTTGTGTTTTAGATATATTTCTTTTATCTTCTGAAAAGAATCCATTTAGAAAAAAAGTAAATATTTTATGGTTCAAATCGAAATCAAGAACAAAGATAAATGAATTGCTTCGTATTTGTGCAGACGGGTTCTGGTCAGGGCAATATCCTTCTACAGGTTTCTATCCCATAATGCCTTGGGTTAAGTTCCTTCGAAAGGAGCTGTTTGAAATAGTTGTACCAAGCTTCCAGCAATATAAAAAAATTTCAATTGTTGATCCTTTTCATTCAGAGATCGGCTTGGGTGATATTATTTATCCTGGCTGGAACTATTATAATGCTCCCGATGTGTTAAGTTCTAAAGAACTAACAAAATTTTTCCTTGGTTTAACTAAATTTGATCAGAAAAGAGTGAAACAAGTAAATGGATATGGAACACTAGAAGAATAATTATAACCTCGCGCTTTACACGGACTGGTGCTCCGCTGCCGCTACGCACCAGCCGGTAAGCTTGGCGTTATATACCGTAATAATAAACGATAAATATTGACAAATTTATTTGCTATTGATATATAGAATCTATCAATTAGATAGATCAATGGGATAAAGTGACACCGATGGCAATGATTACTTATCAAAAAGAAAAAATAGAAAACGCTATCTGTTTCTTTGCAAAAGAACATCAAAAAAAAACTCGTTCTCCACTATTTCAAACTTACCTTTATAAATACTTATCATTTTTAGACCTTGATTCAGTTAAAGATACGGGTAGGCCAGCTTTAGGATTAACTTATCAGGCTTTACCAAGAGGGCCCGTTCCTGTTGAAATATATCGAAACAAAGATAAAATTGAGTCAACTTGTTTCAAAGTAAAAAAGTATGATGAAAATTTTGTGTTCATATCAACCGAAGATCCCGATTTATCTTTCTTCTCAAAATATGAAATAAAATGTATGGTACGATTGGTTGAAATCTACGCAGATAAATTTGTTAAAACCAAAGAAATAAGTGAAGCAAGTCACCAAGATATCCCAGCTTGGGGAAAAACTAGGCGGAACGATTTTATTAAATATGAATCACAATTTGATGATGATCTAGACAAAAAGCCTGGAAAGGACTTAAGTTTAGCAGAAGAAGGGTTCCTAATTTACCGTGCACTTGAAAAGGCCGCAAAGTGAAACCGGGGATAGTTTTCAAGTGGGAAAACTTTCCAGAACCCAAATTTAATAACAAAATCAAAGCAAGATGGTTTGTCTATCTCGGTGAATCCCCCAGTTTTTTAACTCCTCATTTTGCATATATCCACACAACTACTGCACAAACAGACGAATTCGAAATAGGTGGAAGGCGACATGCTCATCAATATATTAAATTTGATTGTTCCAAAACACCCTTTGAGGAAGACTGTATTTTAGATTTTGATGAAGGTTGCTATCCTTTCCTAAAAGAAAGATTAGAAAGAAATCCAGATATCCAAATTAAGGGGGAATTGGACGATATAACATTAAAAAGAATTTATAATGGAATTCGGCAATCAGATTTTTATTCTCTTAAAGATTTGCAGAATATACACAATAGCCTTAATATGGCGGGCATTACTGGACTAAAGAAACCCAAATAGTGATATACGAAGAAAACAAAATGCCCAACATCCTAACCTAAGAAAAAATCAAACACCCGAACTTATTCAGCAGCTCCTAACTTGTTCAATTGTCAAAGAACAAAATATATAACAAATCACTGCACTGGATGCGAAAAGCGCACCAGTGACCTCTAGCGTTATGCCTAAGATTATAAAAGATTTCCTATCCTTACTTCGTATGATATTATGTTAAAAAGAGACCGCGCTTAGGAGGTTGTAGCATGGAAACAAAGTTAAAAATGATCTATTGGAAAGGCGAGAAATTCTGGGTGGGAAAACTCCTCGAACATCCAGAAATAATGACACAAGGCGAGACACTGGAAGAACTTGAAGATAACATGAAGGATGCCTACGCGCTGATGACCCTGGAGGACGTCCCAGAGAAGCACGAAATCAAAGAACTTGCCATGAATGTATGAAGAGAAAAGAACTGATAAAGAAAATATCATCTGCCGGATGCACACTCGTAAGGCACGGTGCCCGTCACGATCTGTATAGAAATCAGAAAACTGGCAAGAAACAGCCTGTCCCAAGGCATGATGAAATAGACGAGAACCTTGCAAAGCACATAATAAAAGAATTGGCATAACCAGGCAATCCAGCCGACTCGTTACACTCGCGGCTGATTTTGCCGTTCGGCCAAGTAATGAGGTGGAAAGATCTATGCGAAAGATGTGGGTTTATGATCTTCAGTCAGGAGGCAAGGTAATCCCGGAAGCCATCAAGCCGAGGATTATAGAGCGTATCTTAGCTTATGCCGAAAAGAACTATGCGGGAAAGTACAACAGGATCGAAGTGCGATTTCGCGGACAGTTTTGTTACATTGATGCCTTTACCGAGCCTTACGTTCCCAAAAATTTCAACTCCAAGTTGTTTGGTGAATCTCGTAAAGAGCATATCGAGCGTTTACGGAATACCCCAACGCATTTATGTCGTCTACGATTTTTCGGTGATGAGAACAGGTGGTCGATGGCCTTTTATACATATAGCCATGAGAGGTATGAGCCTTGCATTTTTAACACCGGCAAGTGGCAAGGCACACCGGAAGAGGCTTTCGACACATCCGCTGTTTATCTTACAGGCTGATGGATGAAGCCGAACCTATCAGTTCACCGGACCGGTGATTCGCTGCGCTTCACACCGGCCGGTGACTTCATCGTTCTCCCCTCGCTCCGCTCGGGGAGAATGCGGCAGTTGAGCAGCGAACTCCTGAACCTCCCCTCCGCTCCGCTGCGGGGAGAACCAGGAGTTCGAGACAGATTGCCCCTCCGGGGCACTGCTCAACTGCCGCATTCGATGCCACCTAAATAATCGTTGACATTTATACGGCAATGCCGTACAGTATCCAATATGATATTCATTGAGACAACCATATTCACAAAATTGTTGCCGAAATATTTAAACGATGATGAATATCGGGCACTTCAATGGTATCTACTTATTTATCCTGATGCCGGGGATATTGTTCGTGGAAGTGGGGGAGTTCGGAAGGTTAGATGGGCTCCGGAAGGGAAAGGGAAAAGCGGTGGGATAAGGGTCATGTATTATTGGAAAAAATCGGTTAAGGAAATCTGGCTGCTTACCCTATATTCCAAGAGTGAAAAGGCAACAATTCCCGGCCATGTTTTAAAAAAGATTGCGGAGGAAATTGAAAATGAGTGATCGAAATATCGGTCAAGAAATATTGGAAGGAATAAAAGAGATTAAGCGATTTAAAAAGGGGGATATTGAATTAAATACTTGGAATTTGAATGAACCTTCTCCCGCAAAAATCATTAGAAAGAAGTTAAAATTATCACAGTCTGCTTTTGCCAGCTTAATGGGCGTTAGCCCTCGCACGATTCAAGATTGGGAGCAAGGAAGAAGAAGGCCTCAAGGCCCAGCAAAATCTCTTTTACGCATTGCTGAACATCATCCTGAAATATTCATTGAAATAAGATAATCACATCGAACCATGGCATGAAGACGGACGGGCTGGATACTGCGGTTTTTGATAGTCCGTCGAAATAATCAGCGTGGTGGTTTATTGATTATTCTTCATTCTAACCCGCCCGCCGCTGATTTTGTCGTTAGGCTTGACAAAAAATAAACATAAAGTACAATTGTACGCATGAGAATTGTTGCAGACACAAATACGTTTATCGCAGTGGCTTTAAATGAGCCTGAAAAGGACATGATAATCCGTCTTACTGAAGGACACGATCTGGTTGCACCCGAAGTGTTGCCATTTGAAATTGGTAACGCATTAACGGCAATGATGAAAAGAAATGCATTAAAGGCTGACGAGGTTATTTTGGCGTGGGCTATAGTTCAGCATATTCCAGTCGATTTGCGGCGGATCGATATCGGAGCGGCTTTAAATATAGCAACTCAATACAACATATATGCATACGATGCCTATTTTTTGGAATGTGCTCTTAACTTACGTAGCCCATTATTAACTCTTGATCGGCAGATGAAAGGAATTGCCCAGAAAATCGGCATTCAAGTTATGGAGTAAATATTATGAAAGTCTATACATATTCCGAAGCAAGACAGCGTTTCGCTGAGGTTCTTAATATCGCCCGTGAGGAAGATGTGATTATAAAAAGGCGAGGCGGAGAAACATTTACAATTATCTTCAAAAAAACTCCAAAATCCCCTTTTGATATCCCCGGCATAAAAACCAAAGCTACCACTCAGGATATCCTTGAAGCTATAAAGGATTCAAGAGAAAGTATAGCCGAACAAGGCACTGCACCGGATGGCAACTCCGCTACGCTACATTGCCGCCGGTGAGCTTTTCGTTAGCTGTACAGACCCTAACCTGAGAGGAAAGGAAAGCAGAAATGAATAAAGATAGCAAATACCCGGAAACGGGCGGAGCAAACAAACAAGCAACCGATAGAGGCACATCGAACCGAGATTGGTGGCCCAATCAGCTGAACCTCAAAATCCTGCACCAGCACTCTCCACTGTCCGACCCCATGGGTAAGGGCTTCAACTACGCCGAAGAGTTCAAGAGCCTCGACCTGGCGGCCGTAAAGAAGGATCTGCAGGCGCTGATGACCGACTCGCAGGACTGGTGGCCGGCGGACTTCGGCCACTACGGGCCCTTGTTCATTCGCATGGCATGGCACAGCGCCGGCACGTACCGCACCGCTGACGGTCGCGGCGGCGCCGGTGCCGGTCAGCAGCGCTTCGCTCCCCTCAACAGTTGGCCCGACAACGCGAACCTCGACAAGGCGCGCCGGCTGCTTTGGCCGATCAAGCAGAAGTATGGCAAGAAAATCTCATGGGCCGATCTCATGATTCTTGCGGGCAACGTCGCCCTGGAGTCGATGGGATTCAAGACCTTCGGGTTTGCTGGCGGTCGTGAGGATGTCTGGGAGCCGGAAGAAGACGTCTACTGGGGTTCCGAGAACAAGTGGCTGGATGACAAACGCTACTCCGGCGACCGGAACCTCGAAAATCCGCTCGCTGCCGTGCAGATGGGGCTGATCTATGTCAATCCGGAAGGCCCGAACGGCAACCCGGATCCGATCGCGGCGGCCAAGGATATCCGCGAGACTTTTGCTCGCATGGCCATGAACGACGAAGAGACGGTTGCGCTCATCGCTGGCGGTCACACTTTTGGCAAAACCCACGGCGCCGGCCCTGCGTCCCATGTCGGGCCTGAGCCCGAAGCGTCCAGTATCGAGGAGCAAGGCCTCGGTTGGAAGAGCAGCTTCGGCACCGGCAAAGGCGGGGACGCGATCACCAGCGGCCTGGAGGTCATTTGGACCAACACGCCAACGAAGTGGAGCAAAAACTTCTTCAGGATCCTATTCGGCTACGAATGGGAATTGACGAAGAGCCCGGCCGGTGCGCATCAGTGGCAACCGAAGGGTGGCGCCGGCGCCGGCACGATTCCGGATGCCCACGACCCATCGAAGCGTCACGCGCCAACCATGCTGACTACTGACCTTTCCTTGAGGTTCGACCCCGCCTACGAAAAGATTTCAAGACGCTTCTACGAGAACCCGGCCCAGTTTGCGGACGCATTCGCCCGCGCGTGGTTCAAGCTGACGCACCGCGACATGGGCCCGCGCGCACGCTATCTCGGCCCGGAGGTTCCTGCCGAAGAGCTCATCTGGCAAGACCCCATCCCCGTGGTCAATCACAAGTTGATCGATGAGCAGGACATTGCCTCCCTCAAGGGCAAGATCCTGGCTTCGGGGCTGTCCGTATCCCAAATAGTGTCGACCGCCTGGGCGTCGGCGTCTACCTTCCGTGGCTCCGACAAGCGCGGCGGTGCGAACGGCGCACGAATTCGCCTCGCGCCGCAGAAGGATTGGGAAGTCAACCAGCCGGATGAACTGGCGAAAGTGCTGAACACTCTCGAACGTATCCAGAGCGAGTTCAACCGCGCCGCCTCTGGCGGCAAGAAGGTCTCGCTTGCCGACCTGATCGTTTTGGCTGGTTGTGCCGGCGTCGAGCAAGCCGCGAAGAAGGCTGGTCACGATGTGACGGTTCCCTTCTCGCCGGGACGCATGGATGCCTTGCAGGAGCAGACCGATGTGGCCTCCTTCGCCGTGCTCGAACCGATCGCGGATGGCTTCCGCAACTACCTCAAGGGTCGATACACCTTATCGGCCGAGGCGTTGCTGGTTGACAAGGCGCAATTGCTGACGCTGACCGCACCAGAGATGACGGTGCTTGTTGGCGGCATGCGCGTGCTGAACACCAACTTCGGACAGACCCAGCACGGCGTTTTTACCAAGAAGCCGGAAGCGCTAACCAACGACTTCTTCGTGAACCTGCTCAACATGGGGACGGAGTGGAAGGCGGTATCGGACGCCAAGGACATGTTTGAAGGGCGCGATCGCAAGACTGGCGAAGTCAAGTGGACCGGCACGCGTGTCGATCTCATCTTTGGTTCGAACTCCCAGCTCCGGGCTCTGGCCGAGGTCTACGGAAGTGCGGACGCGCAAAAGAAGTTTGTCCAGGACTTCGTGGCGGCCTGGACCAAGGTGATGAACCTTGATCGCTTCGACCTCACCTGATCACAGCATAAACGTCTTCGAGGGTTTCTGACAGGGCGGCAAAAAATGCTCAGCCAACACCGGTTCCAGCGGATGGCTTACAGCCGCCGCTGAACCGGAACATTAGCCGCAGATGGAAGACAATTTTTCTCTGTTGCCAAAATGCACACAATGTGATAAAATAGTAAGTAATGAAACGCCTTAATTGGAATACGGAAAAAAGCCAATCGCTTAAAGAGTCAAGGGGGATATGTTTTGAGGATCTGGTTTTTCACATCGAAAACGGCGACGTGCTTGATGACTATCTACACCCCAACCAGCAGAAATATACTGGCCAATGCATTATGGTTATCGGAATTGATAACTACGCTTATCTTGTCCCCTACGTCGAGGATGAGGGAGAACTGTTCCTGAAAACGATTATCCCGAGCAGGAAGGCGACAGAGAAATACCTTGGAGAAAAACATGAAAACAAAACTGTCTAAAGAAGAAAAGGAAATTCTTGAGAGTTTCGAGAAAGGCGAATGGGTTCCAGTCACAGACTTTTCAAAAAGAAAGAAGGAACTGATGGAGTATGCACGGAACACCTTGAGAAAAGACAAGAGGCTAAACATACGGATTTCCGAAAGAGACCTTGTTGAATTACAGAGAAAGGCGGTCAAGGAAGGCTTACCGTACCAGACGTACGTTTCGAGCATTATTCATAAGTTCGTTAATGGGACTTTGGTAGAGACAGAAAAAATGACCGGCTAACCAGTTAATCAACCCGACAGGGAACTCCTTCGGGGATTTTGGGACCATCTCCGGCCCGGCGGGTTATCTCTGCATTAGCTTCCAGAATTCAGTTATGAATCGTCATTTATAGAGAATCATGAAACCAAAAATTTATATTGAAACGAGCGTTGTCAGTTATTATACGAATTGACCGAGCCGAGACATTGTGACGGCGGCTCGACAACAAGTCACTCGGGAATGGTGGGAAGAAAGTTTGAATCAGTTTGACACATACATATCAGCACTGGTCTTAGAAGAAGCAAGCGGGGGGGGGCTATCGCAGCAGCGAGCCGATTGAAGGCTATCGAAGGAATGCCAGTGCTGGAAATAACGGATGAGGCTGAAGAACTTGCAGCAGCGTTGGTAAAAGTCGGTCTGATTCCAGTCACTCTGAGGATGCTTTGCATATTGCTTTAGCTATCATCAACGGCATGGATTTTCTTGTGACTTGGAACTTTCATCACATCAATAACGCAAAAATGATAAAAGGAATTGCCAAGTTTGCTGAAGAAAATGGGTATGAATGCCCTGTAATATGCTCGCCAGAGGAGCTTGAAGAGGAATAAACATGAAAAAAGACCCAATTGTTGAAGAAATCAGAAAGGTTCGCGAAGCGCATGCAGCCAAATTTAATTATAATTTGAAGGCAATTTGCGCCGATCTCAAAAAGAAAGAAAAGGATTGTGGACATCCTGTTGTTTCTTTACTTCCAAAACGGCTTTTAAAAGCAACCGGAAGCTAACCACTCTACCTGACCGCCAACAACTCGGTGGTTTTTGAAAGGGAGTATTTGAGGACGTTGTTTCTAATTAATAAATTACTTAACAGTCAGTCGGTTTTTCTATAGAATCGTATCATGCCGCGACAAGCACGATTGGATATTCCCGGCGCTGCTGACATAATCAAGGTGGGCAAAATCGACCAGAAAGAGCCGTTCTCCCCTGTCCAGCATGGGGCGGACCCGCTCTTCAAAGAGCGGCAAGGTTGCAACATCGAGCTTGCCATGAACGGCCAGGATGACGATCTCTCCCCGCCGGTTTTCCCAGATATCCATCAGTATCCCTCCTGTGAAACGTCATTATGAGATGGGCAATTTATTAATCAGACGGTCCTTCCTGAACTAAATGATCGATAAATTAAATAAGAAGGCCTTTTAGCTGAAATAAGCTTAAATCCGATGCGCTTTTTTCTTAACCCCTGTACCGCGGCGCCTGCTTCAACTTTTTTACGAAAGAACCTTAAATCTTCGGCGACGAGACGGGCTACTTGCACATTTTCAGAAGTGCAAAATATCGTTCGCGGGACATCCTAGCAGTGCGCATATTGGACAGGATAATATCAGTATCTATTCCTTTATAAGTGGGGATAACGACAGGTCTGGCAATGCCTGGTTTAACATAGGAACGATGATCACCTACTTGCCGGTCGAACACAAAGCCGTCTTTCAGGAATATACACTCAAGGACTTTCCAGTTGACCGGTGTTACGCGTGGCATCGTTGACGATTATTCATATTGACGTAAAAGGGAATCGGAACGTCAATATATTCGATGCCAGATATGGTTGGTGTTTTTTCATACACAGAAGGTTGAATAGGAGTAAAACCGTATTCTTTTAAAACAGCGTCAAGAGTGCCTCGTTCATGGCAGGATATAAAAAAAAGGGTAAGAGCTTCGGCAAGGTTCTTTTTAGCTTGTTCTTCCGTTTCGCCCTGGGAATGAACGTCTAAAATCGGGCAGGAGGCAAGAAACCACTTTTTCTTTCTTCTTAGCTTTGCCGGTAAATGCAAACTGAAATGTATTGTTATTGTTTTCATCCGATACTTTGTGTCCTTGTATTGGTTCATTATAACAGCTTAAGCAGTGATGTCAAATGAAAAAAGTAGGTCCGCTTTCCTGTCCTCGGAGAAAAGGTAAATTTGGAGTTGGAATGTCTCCCCTGGAACAGAAGACGAGCGGCGGACCTACGCCGCCTTTTTCTTTTTTGTTTATTTCAGTTTTCCTTGTTTGTCATAATCAGCTAATTTGCGCAGACCATGGAAAATAGCAAGTGAACCGTCCAGACAGAATTACAGAATTCGGGGGACACAATGAATTCGTGAATTCGGGGGACACAATACTTAATTATTGACAAGGAAGATTTGCGATAGTACTATTTAACTATGGCGAGAATAGGTCGTGTAGTTGCACCGGGGCTCCCCCACCACATAACACAACGGGGCAATCGAAGACAACAGACCTTTTTCAGAATTCGGGGGACACAATACTTAATTCTTCAAAATAGTTTGTGGGTTTAAAAACTTTGTGTTCTCTGTGGTTTTTCTTTTGACAATACGAATATCATTAAAAGGAGGTCTCAATATGTTAGTAAAGAATTGGATGACAACAAATTTAATAACCATTGATGAAGATGAATCCATGCATACGGCTATAAAACTGATGAATGAAAACAGGATCCGACGTCTGCCTGTTATGAAAAAAGGGAAATTGGTAGGGATTGTAACGAATCTTGATATTAACAGAGAATCGGCATCCAGGGCTACAAGTCTGGCTATTAACGAGTTGAATTATCTTATAGATAAGATAAAGATTAAGAACATTATGACAAAGAAGAACCTGAAAACCATTTCTCCAACAGATACAATAGAGGAAGCGGCTTTGATTATGTCAGAAGAAAAGATTGGGGTACTTCCTGTAGTGGAGGATGGAAAGCTGTTAGGGATTATCACGGAGTCGGATTTATTTAAGGTCCTCATCAGTATGACAGGCGTTCGACAGGGTGGTATCCAATTTGCATTTGAGCTTCAAGATAAGCCTGGTTCTATTAAAGAAGTTGCCGATGTACTATACGGTCCTACGGAGGGCGTATGCTCTGCATAATGACATCGTATGAACAGGCCAAAGAAGGATTCCGTCATGCTTACATAAGGATGAAGAACATCAATAGGAATAAGATTGAGCCGTTGAGGAAAGAGTTGCAAAAATTCAATTTGATGTATATATCAGACAGTAAAGATTAGGCAGGAAAGATACAAAAAGGCTCTCTCCTTGTAATGAGATAGTTCCGGAAGAGGCTGCCTTAGAGGCTAAAAAGATTGGTGATAGAGGATGGTACAGGTTGATTCTACATGTGCCCCCCAGTTACCATGTTTTTACCATATTTTCTTTGGTGAGAGCAGGAAGACCCGGGGATTAAAACTGGGCTCTTCCGATAGCACTCGAGAGAGGGGTAAAGAGTGCAATTTCTGCGGCGATTTTGGGAAATTAATTGGACATCTTCAACACTTACTGATATACTATATATAATCATTTAACTAGACATTTCTAATATTGTCTAATATGAACTAAAAAATAGGCAGTAACTGAGGAATTTATAAATAGATGTTACCATCTTCTGCAGAAATAGAATGCTTCAACAAACTGAAAGGATGTCGCCTCCATTTCGCCTGGCTGAGGTTAATGGATGGAGAACACGAGGCTGCTTTGCGTATTGCCATTGATGGGGCAGTTTCCATATTTCAGAGAAAATTCTTTGATAAATCGTATATGGATGAACCTGTCGTTCTCTCCACTCGTTCACTTCTGATGAACGGGGGTCTTCCCAGGGAGAGGTGTGTATCGTCATTCGAACTCTTAGCTAAAAGAGTTTTCAGTGGTCAGGGTATTGAGGCTGAAAACCCAGGCGTGGTCTTCAGAGACCTTCTTTCTTTGAAATCCATGTGCCCCTGGAGCGTCACGGATATTTCCCGTGTCTCCTTCCCCTTGGTTTTTCGTATGGGAAGAAAAGGAGAAATGTTGGGTCAGGCCAATGGCAATTCTAGTTTGAACAGATGTCCTGTGCTTAGTGACAGAGCTGGAAAAATCTGGACACCAATTGCCCTTGCTGATGAGACCGACATTGATGCATCATGTAGAGATATACTCCTTGTTTGCTATTCTCCCATTGAACAAGCAAGAAAGGTGGCTGCAAAGACACATTTGGGAAGTATGGTGCACATGACACAGTCATTCCGTTTCGTTATTGAACGAGCATTTTTGCCAAAGGAGGAGTTGTAATCTAGATGCGATTGTCTTGTAGAGGAAGATATGTTACTAGAGCGATGATTGAACTTGCGCTTCATCATGGGAAAGAACCGCTCCCCCTGGCAACAATAGAGAAAAATCAGGGCATTTCAAAGAAATACCTGACTCAATTAATGGGTGTTCTAAAACTGACTGGGCTCATAAGAGTCGTTAGAGGAAAAAACGGAGGATATCTGCTTGCCCGTGCCCCTTCAGAAATAACCCTGGCTGACATCCTGTATGCTGTCGAAGGAGATATGTCGCTTATTGACTGTGTTAAAGATGCGAAATTATGCTACCGATCTGACGAATGCATATCGCGTCCAACCTGGGTTGAGCTTAGTGAGCTAATCAAGGACTACTTGGGAACTACTACTTTAGAGGACATTCTTAAGAAAGGGATATTCCTGCAGATGTCGGGTGCAAATAAGTAAATAAGAGATTGTCTGAGAGCTTTGAAAAATTACCCCTTTTCGCTTCAGCATACATTTTTTGACCCATCTATGATCGTGAGTTGTAAGTCGGGAGTCGTAAATAGAATAAAATCCATTTACGATTTCCGACTTACGATTTTTGACGATGTTCGCTCTCAGGGGTACTTCTTCAAAGCTCTCGATAGGTTATGCAAAGGTCTCTATCTATTTGGAACCGAAGGCTGGGATATTTGCATTATTTTTAGGCAGCCAGATTCTGAAGCACGAGCCTTTGTTCTCTTCAGATTCTACGTTTATAGTTCCTCCATGCTCCGATACGATTTTCTTTACGACTAACAGCCCAAGACCTGTACCTGTTGAACCCTTGGTGCTAACCATTCCGTGAAAAATCTTTTCCTGGATTTCTTTTTTTATTCCAATGCCGTTGTCTGATACTTCGAAGATAATCCCATCCTGATTTTTCGATTTAAGTCTAATAACAATTATGCCCTGATATCGGGGAGGAGTAGCATCGATGGCATTAGATACCAAGTTCATTAGGCATTGATGCAAGGCGTGTGAATCTACGTAAATATCACCTAAATCTCCCTCGTATTCCGAGATAATTTCGATCTTATTATCACTATGGGTTTTACCCTCCATTGTTTCGATGACATCCTCCACTATATCTTTGGGGTTGCACTTTTGAAAGATAGGCTTTCGTTCTTTGGCGTAGTTAAGTAAATCTATAACAAGTTCAGAGATGAGGTCTATGTTCTTCTCGATCATCTTCCATCCCTTTTTAGTATCCTTTTCACTATTTATCCTGTTTCCTGTCTTGTATACATATACACCTCCCAAGAGGCCGTCCAATATATTCTTAATCGAATGGCTGATGCTGGCTACAGCCTGACCAGTGGCACTCAGCCTTTCGGACTGAATCAGTTCCTGACGAAGTCTCTTTATCTCTCGAAGATCCTGGAAAAAGAAAACCTTTCCTAAATGTTCTTCTTCCTCGTACAGGTTTATACCCGAGACTCTAACTGGTATTGGCTCTTTGTTCTTGTCCATGACTTCAGATTCCATGGATCTAAAACCACGTAACACTAGACCATAGTCATATATGAGTGGACGGTTAATTTTTTTTGCAATCTCTTCGGAAAAGAAGTCTTTTAAAGTCAGTCTGTCGATGACCTCAGATTCGCAATATTCGGTTAGGTTTTCGGCCACAAGGTTGAAAATCTTTACAATTCCAATCTCATTTGTTGCAATGATTCCCATTAAAGAATTCTGGATCATGTTGCTCTGAAATTTGTAAGACTTCTCAAGTTCAGCCCTGGAAGTCTTGAGTATGTAAATCATGTGTCGAAATGAATCAGCCAATTGAACGATCTCATCTCCTTTATGGGTTTTGTAGACTTCACATTTTCGACATCCTTTGAGCTTTTCGGGGAATTTGGGTTCATAACCCTCACAAGGTGTACCATCTACAAACCAACATTGAACTGCTATATTAGTATATGCTGCACAGTTCCTATGCCCGCACTTTTTGATCTCCCAACAATTGACATGCTTCCCAAAGAAAATATCCATATCCAGGTTACCCACTGATATTTCGTCTGCAATGTGGGTCAAAGTGACTATTGGGCGTGTGGTATATCGGAGAAAAGGTCTTACAATGAGGAAGAAAATGAAAATCATGGTGCCGAAGATCGATAGATAGATGGTCATAACCCGCCTGAGGAAAGTATTCATCGATGATGTAGAAAAACCGATCTTTACTGCACCGATGCTTTTCCCCTCATGAATGATAGGCGAAGCTATCTCCATGATGGTTTTATCGTGGGCTTTAATGTTTTGGCTATTTTTCTTATCGGTACCTTCGTTGCCAAGATTATGTTGGGTATATTGTAACGGTAATTCTCTGTCTAACGATTGCCCCAGCGTTACTCCGCTTTTGTCAGTAACAATCATGTAGAGACTGCTTCCATAGAGTTTATTCTCTTCTGAAAGCAAGTGTGTTACTCCTGTTCTGTCTCCAAGCGAAACCATGGATACCAGGCGATGAGATAATGAATCGGTGATAGTTTGGAAGTGGTTCTCATACTCTTTTATAAGATGAACTTTAAGTGCCCATTGAAGAGCGATCGCCCCCAATAGGCCAAACAGTAAAAGCAAGAGGAAGATAATGAGCAGTATTTTGTTGTGAAATGATAGTTTTCTGTACACAGGGGTGGGGCGATTTCCGTGAAATTGAAGACGTGATAAGGGTGGTAAACCTTTCATATTAAACCTGTAAAGAATAAATTAAGCCGGTTCAACATTACAACTTGTTGATATTACAGCAGTTATGCAGCCTACTTCAAGAAAGTAACTCAAGATTTCAGCGATCAAATAAAAGCTAAGGAATCGTGTAAGTTCCAATATTTTTTACAATTTTGTTTTGTGGCCCTTGTTCTATATACTCCTGGAATATTGAACACCAATATTGAACAGGAGAGATGGAACATGTCATACTCACGCACACCTCAGGAGATATAATTCTTGGAGTACTTCCACCGTATTGACAAAAGGGGCATCAAAGAGATTTTCTCCAAGTACCAATCTACTGGCCCGGTAGGTTATGCCACATCGCTGGTGCTGGTGCGTATTCTAAAAGTGAGGGAACATATCTCATCCGATCGGGAACTCAGCGAGAAGCTGGCTAAAGTCCGAATCTATCGCGAAGCCATCGGTATCAGCCGCCACAACATCCCCGCACACAACACTTTCAACACGCTACGCCAGCGTCTTGGGCCGGAAGGATTCGTCCAAATCCATAAACTTTTTGTCTTGGAGGCACACAAAGTAGGTTTGCTCATTCCGCCAATCCCGGATCTTCCAAAAATGGTGAGGAACAAAGTCATTCTGGACGTACCAAGTTCGCTTGTTATCGCGCCTGTCTCGATGATCCGCAAAGGCTACTTTTCTCTTGCCAGTACCAGAACTCCAAAAGTCGCTTCGGCTGCATGACTTATGCCTACTTTAAAGATGACTACCGGAGAGTAGGACCGGCTGTACCAAGTTCGAGGCCCTACAACCGGCTCAAGAAACTCCGTACCGGCATAGAGCGTTATTACGGTCTGACTAAGGAAAACCGATATCATATAGAAGCCAACAATACTTATATGGGCCACAATAATGTCTTCATTCACGTGATCGAGCATGACATTGTTGCAACCATTGATATCCTCTACGAACACGCAAAAACCGGGAAATGGAGCGATGTCTTTAAAGTATAATATTGAACAGGTTCAAATAGTTTGTTCATTTATATGAAACTCCTCTGATTTTTGCATCTTTTACGATTATCGATTATCAGCTTCTTTGCCCTGCTTTTGCTACGAAGCGTTCCCATGCTTACAAGTTCAAATTCAGCCAATGAAAGCATTCCACAATCAATGTTGCTGTCTATAACAGGATTCTTCAACAGCCTCTCTTTTATCTCTTTCTCAATTTCAAGTCCCTCCTCCATTGTTTCCAGCACAAATTTGATGCAGTCCCTGTTCTCTTTGTTGGAGATGACTACCTGATAATCCACAACTTCGGGTACGGAATATATCTCATCATCAAAAAATGAGGGATAAATCGTATCGTTGTTGCCTATAGTCACAAATGACCTCATTTTTATTACGGGGCTTCCTATCCTTTTCAGGGTAGCTGCACCGCAGGGGCAAGGTTGTCTGATCACCCTTGATATATCATGTGTTTTGTAGCGTATCAAAGGTGTGCCCTTTCTGATCAAAGTCGTAAACACAAGTTCGCCTTCCGAATCATCTTCTATTAACTTTCCAGTGTTAGGATCTATCACCTCTAACAGCAGGTCTGCCTCGTTGAAATGGTAGCCATCGTGGGCATGACATTCAATGGAGACACCGATGCCCATTTCAGTCATTCCGTAATGGCCATGGACCTCGCAGTTCCAAATCTCTTTTAGTTTCTTTCTCATGGCGCTTGATACATGTTCGGAGGTGAGAAACAATGTCTGCACCCCCAGTTCGCTGAGACGACTCCTTGGTTTATACCCCATCGTAATCCTGTGAATACGGGATGGAGAGGTGAATATCACCCCGGGACGATGCCTCTCTATGGCTTGTATGCACTCATTAGGGGATACGCTAATGTCGCAAGTTACAGGAATGCCCCCCATTTTTAGCACACCTTTAGAGAGCAGATCGGATTGGCTGTTCGGCCTGCCATCTGGAAGAATTAACATGATGGTATCGTTACTTTTAGAAACGGTGCGCATCCCGGCAGACATGAAATCGATCATTTGATCGATATCATGCTGTGTGCAGACCACCCTTTTGGGCTCCCCCTCCGTTCCCGATGTGTCTAAAAGGTATTCCTGCGCAAATTCTTTCAGGGAAACGCAAACGAACTTATGCGGAATATCTGCCAGATTGTCCGGGTCAGTAAACGGCAGTTTTACAAAGTCGTCCATGCTTCTGATATCATCAGGCGTTATCCCTATCTTACAAAACATCTCTTTGTAATACTTGCTTTTTTGAAAAGCGTAATCCAGTACTCTCTTTAGCCTGAAAAATTGAAACGCTTCAATATGAGATCTGCTGATATGGGATAAGTCTTTAAAACGATCACCGCGGCCGAATTCAGGATAATCTATCGCGGTTTGCCGAACCTTATTGTGAAGCCACGTCTCTACATAGCAAGTTTCCATTTTGATCTCCGATATATAGTCTTTGTCCATTCGCATCTGTAAGGTACAGGGCACAAAATGGTATTATTTGTTTGTTTGATGTAACTACATGACCACAACATCCTTTTAATCTTTCCAGATCAATATTCCAAACATCTTGAAAAGGCATGCAGCTGATGGTTAAGCCATGCGTTAATATCCGCTCGAAAGGGTATCCTGAAACCGGTTTCGCAGGAGGATCTAAACTTCCACAGCATGCGCCTGAGACAGGTTCATTTCTTTCCTCATGGAACCGCCAGTACAGCGACATGAATTGTCGCGAACTCTCCTCTGTGACTTGATACCCACGTTGTTGCGACACCAATCGGTCGGACAGATTGTTGAGCGGAATTATTCGCCCATCTTTTCTCAAAACGAATAAGCCCGAAAAGGAACAATGAGAGCCTTTGACACCACGTGGCAAGAAGTCCTCCAGCTTAAACTCTCCGTCTGTTTGCTCACATAGCGCATTTAAAACATCCGGTATTGTTATCCTGTCTTTATCCAGTTGCATGTCGGGGTATCGTCCCATGTAACTAATTGGCTGAAAGTGGATCCCCTTTATATAGGGAATCCGATCTTTTGCGAATCGAACAATATCACCGACTTGATGATCATTGATCTTTGGGATCAAAACAGGGACCAAAACGACCCCAATCCTTTCTTGAATACAATTATCAATTGCCTGCACTTTCGTTTCAAGGAGATTCTTGCCACGGATAAAGCGATAGACATCATCGCTTACGCCGTCAAACTGAAGATAAACAGCGCTTAACCCGCTATCTTTCAGCTTATGGAGATATTCATTGTCTTTTGCGAATCGTATGCCGTTGGTATTCAATAGGATATGATCAAAACCCATTTCACGACCCATGGCAACAATCCTGGGTAAATCGTCGCGTAAGGTAGGTTCTCCTCCGCTGATCTGGATCGTGCATGGCCCGACTGTTTCCAAGACGATTTTAAACATCTCTTTTAGGGTATCCATGTCAGGTTCCTGTGCCGAACCATTTCCTGAATCGGCAAAGCAGATCGGACACACCAGATTACATTTAGAGGTGACTTCCATTACCATTGTACAGGCATTCACCTCATGAGACGGGCATAAGCCGCAATCAAAAGGACAACCTCTTTTGGCAGAGGTAAGTGGCTTTATTGGAGGGCATCCATCATTGCCAAATTGTTCCCATTCTTTGTAGCTTTTGGCATCTCCTCGCCAGATGAGGACATTGAAACTGCCATGGAGGGAACATTCTTTTTTGAGGTAAATATCCCCATCCTGTTCCACCTTCGCCGCCGGAATCCTGGACATGCATTTCGGACATAGGCTCTGTGTTTCTCCGATTATCTGTTCCATACCGATATTACTCCTTTGTCGCTGTAATGAGCGCATAACCGATGCTGGTTTTTCTTCTTTGTTTTTGACATTCGTCTGGAGGTATCGGATTACCACACGTATCACAGGCGCAGCCGATTTCCTTCCATAATGTATCCATTCGGCCAAAGCGCAGCCGCATTCGGAAGAATGCCTCTTTTAATGCTATGGAACAGTCTTCTGTGTATATGTCTTGAAACCCCACGCTTTTAAGAAGTTTCCTATAACCTTTTAAAGATTCGGCATTGTCAATACAGGGGAATAAAGCGAACGAACTTATGAAAAGGGGAGTGGCTTTAGAAGGTTCCTTTGTAACTTCATTATCTCTTTGGACAAGGTCGGTAATTGTCAGCCTTCCCCCGGGTTTTAAGACGCGCCATATCTCATCCAAGATTCGCTTCTTGTTTTGAACTAGTGAGATGGAGCACTCACTGAATACCATATCAAAAAGATCGGTGAATAACGGCAATTCCTGACAATCCGCAGTTATAAAGCTTGTTTTCCCAACCATGTTTTCATTTTTTGCCCTCTCTCTTGCCAAAGCGATCTGGATCGGTGATATATCAATACCGGTAATCGAACATCCATAATTTCGGGCAAGGAATAAGGCAGTAATGCCCTTACCGCAGCCGATTTCCAGAACCTTGCAACCCGGCTTTAACATGGCAACCCCTGCAAGTCTTTCTGTCAGTTTTAATCCACCGGGATGTAAGGTATTTTCTAAGACCTGGTCTAACCCACATTTGCAACATAGATTGTTCACGGATTTCTTTCGCCCCTTAACCGTATTACTTATAACTCAACTCTGCTTCTGCCGGAAAAACCTTGTTTATTACGATATCCTCCAAAAGATATTTAACCTCGCACTTCGGACATTTTATCCCTTCTGCCGATCCTTCAACACCTGAAAACTCTAATTCCACTATAGTTTCAGCCATATCCTCGTGGCATTGGAAGCAACGCCATTGCACCATAATCTGTCCTCCCTAAATGATTATAGAACGATGACCGTAAGCACTGTGAACCTCATATCCATCATCTGTTGGGGTATATTCGGCATAGATTACCGGTAAGTACTTCGCCGACCTGGTTAGAAATCTATTGTTCCCCTCCTGATAGAGCTTATACCCAGTTGTTTCAGCATTATGGATCACTATCTGCAAATCTTCGTCAGTAAGATACCTCTGCTCAATTAACTCATTGACCTTTTTGCTTTTTATCAGCTTAATCGATTTATAACTACCGATTTCTTGTGAGCTCATTCTTCTCCTCCCTTATGCTTCCCGCGAAAAAATAAATTAGGGACACGTAAATTTTTTTCAGATTTTGTAGCCGTTTTCCTCTAGTATTTTTGTTACCATACTGTACGTTTTAGCTATGATATTCGCGCATATCTTTAAATCCGGTTTTTCTATTCCATCTTCTCCCAAAATCTCTTCACATTTAATGCCGTTGTATTTGCCTCCGATACTCTCTTGAAACCACTCCACCAGATTCGAAACCATCAGGTTAAAACGGTCATTCTCCTGTTCCTCATCCGATCCCTTGCCGGCAAAGAAAGCAATCAAACATGCTGCACCGGTCAAAACCCCGCATATTTCACCGCTGTATCCAATGCCATTGCATAGGCCGGCCATCGATCGGATTAGATCCGGGTTTGCATCGCCTTTGGATTCAAGGGCAAGAAGAAATAATATCTGGCTGCAACAATAGCCCTTTTGGGAAAAAGGGATAATTTTTCTTACAATCTCAAACGACATTACTTTTATCCTCACATTATATAAGTTGACATTGTACATGACATTATCTATAGCGGACAGCTTAAAAATCTACCATTTCCCTTCAAACTTGTCGAGTAGACATTTTCAAATACCTCCTTTAGGTATAGTTTGTATTCCCTGTTTCTCTCCCCTTTCGGTATGTCTGTAGTGGGGTCTAGTGGGGGGTCGCGTCTTAACGGTTTGTTGCCCAAAACAATAATCCCCAAAATAAATAAGTTCTCCTGGGGAGGTGGTTGATAACCCATCATAGCACTAAACTCCTTGTATTTATAATGTATTATTTTACCACACCTCCCAGTGAATCACAAGAATATTGGGCACAATTATGAACATAAAAGGCTATTAGCCTATAGCCTAAATTACGCATGGCCAATGGGATAGAAAAAGGGATTTGGGCAACAGCCCCTCAAGATGCGACCCTATTGTCACTACTCGAATACAACCTCCTTCTCAGGTCCACGGCTGAGAACATTGTTGACGACACGCATAAGACGTTGCGGCGTTACAGGTTTCTCAATAAAACCATCAGGTACTCGAGCTTTGGATTTAGAGACAATATCTTTCCAATCGACGTTGATTTTTTCCTTGATACCAGTAATTATGATCAGGGGAATATCCCTTAACGGCTCTTCTAGTCTATGCAATCTGAGAAACAGATTTACACCTGTTTTTCCAGGCATCAATAAATCCAGGCAAATCAAATCAGGAGGATCCTCTCTTATCAATTTTTCCCCGTCCACAGCGTTGTTGGCTGTTTTAACGGAAAAACCATTCTCTTCCAATATTGTTGAGAAGTAGGTTGTCAAGTCCTCCTCATCATCGATGACAACGACTCTTTTTCTTACATTTTCCTTTTCCAAAGGTCCCATCTTAATGTTCCTCCTTTTTTAAACAATTACCATTTTTATTTTTTTAATTCTTTAGACGATTAAACTATTTTGCGGGATCTTAGTTTTTCTGTGTTCATTCCTTATTTGTCCAAGATTACAGCTTTATCGAAGAGGTCGAACACTCCTCCGACCTTAACATCCATCTTGTGGTAGTCCATGAGTTGCATAATCTGTCGTTTACAGTTAGCGCATGGGGCTGCCACGTATTTTGCTCCTGTCTCCTTAATTTGATTCAACTTCATCTTTCCTCCAACGTTCATTCTGTACTCCATGAAAGTAACCTCATTCTTCTTTACCCCTTCTTTGCCGTCCATAACCGCCAGGCCACCTCCACCTCCACAGCACCAGTTATTTTCACGGTTTGGGGTCATTTCCCGGAAATCAGTTACACATGCCCTCAATAAAGCTCGTGGTTCCTCAATTACCCCAGTGCTTCGTGCGAAGTTGCACGGGTCATGATAAGTCACAGGTTCTGCATTTCTACCTGGGTCAAGCTTAAAGGCTCCTTTGCGTAGCTTTTCTGCCGCGAGTATAAATATATTAGTAACCTCATAAGGGATATCATTGCCCCAATAGAAAGGTCCCCCGATACGCTTTGCGATTCGATAAGCATGACCACACTCACCAATCACAAGCTTCTTTACCTTAAGCTCCAGGCACGCGTCGTGGAGTACCTTATTCTTGCGCTTCATGTGGGCATCGTCCCCAGTAAATAGCCCAAAATTTGCGCCGTCGAAGGCCTTTGAACTCATCGTCCAGTTCAATCCAGCTGCATGGAAAAACGTTGCAGATCCCATCTGAGTTTCGGGAAAGGAGATTAGGTCTGCCGAGGCCGGTACAAATAGAATGTCTGCTTCCTGATCAACAGGTATTTTGATAGGGATGCCGTGCTCTTCCTCTAACTCCGATTCGAGGAATTCAACGGCATTCATGAAGGACTTATAAGTTTGCCCTTCATCATTTCCGAATTTATCGGATGTCTCCTGGGTTTGCACCATCATCTTTGGGGAGAGACCAAGAGCATGAACAATAGCACGACCTTTACGCGTGATTACGGAGTTATCGATACCAAAAGGACAGTATAGTGCGCAGCGGCGACAACCAGAACACTCGTAGAAGTCTCGCACCCATGTTTGGAGGTCATCTGCACTTAAACTCTTGTTGTTGCCATTTAAGAGACCACTGATCTTTGTAAGTATTGAACCGTCTTGTTTGTACAGTTTTCGGATAAGGTCAGATTGGGCAGCCGGGTTTGTTCGACGATTGGGGTTGGCTTTGGAGACATGGCACTGCTCAGCGCACGTTCCACACTTAGCACAGATATCCATGTATAGTTGAAGGGCTCTGGGACCATCCTTGATGGCCTTTACAGAGTTGATTGCTTTTTCGATATCACTATGGGAAATTACTCTTTCTTCACTCATGATAACACCTCTCTATTCTTGATAAATTATTGATTTGCTGTAGAATGCACCGGGTATATGTAGAAATTTGCTAAAAGGTATGTAGATTATCAATAACTGTCCCAAAAAGAAGTGCACAAGAAAAGCAGGATCAGCAGGGACAGATACCCTACTAAAGGTGACAAGGGCTGCAAAGTACTCCCTGCTTTGAACAAGATCAAAATGGGTTATAAACCGCATTATATCTCCGCTAATGATAATGGCAAGGATCAAACCTAACGTGAAGTAATCTTCCCCATCAGAGATTTCCTTAACACGTTGAATCACCATTCGTCGGAAAAGCAAGTATATTCCCATTACGAGAATAATTAACCCAGCTATCCCCCCAACTGTGGCCGAGAAAGTGTCTACATCATCCTTTCCCATTCCGAGTGCACGCCATAGAATAGGAAAATCGGTTACCACTCTGAAATGACCGATGAAAATCAGGGCAAGACTAGCGTGAAATATCCAAGTCCCACCCCATAGAGCCCTGTTGCCTTTAAAAAGGCTCTGGAAAATAAGGATTTCCTTAATAATTTTTCTCCATTTCCCACCTGGGGTTGAGGGAGTGGGATAGAGGGTCATCTTCCCCTGGGCAGCCTTGTTCCATTTGCGGATTTTGTAAATAATACCCCACAAAAAAACAACCAAGGTAATATACGGGAGTATCCCACCAACAACTAATTTAATTACTGTCATAGTACCCTCCTTAAAATTAATTTATATTATTTAATCATTTTTGAATTTTTTTCAAAAGAACGGTTAGGTGGTTAATTACTGGCAATAAAGTTGTTATTACTATAATAATAAAGGTAATCATAATACTTACCTTTATAGTATAAAATTATCATTTTTGAGAAATGTTGTCAAGTTTTTTTCTAAAAAAATAAAATAAAAAAGCTCCCCTTCAAGTACAAAATATCCACTTAAAATCTTTGTTGCTGTGCTCCATCTAGAATCCTTTACCATTCATTAGTTCCATTTCTCTCTTTTTTCTTGATATTACATATAATTTTATGTGAAAATCAGATAACGTAGACATGTACAAATATTTTTGAGGCATCGATGCCTGGTAAAATTAAAATCTTATCAGAAAGCCTGGCTAACAAGATTGCTGCCGGTGAGGTGGTAGAGAGACCTGCCTCGGTTGTTAAGGAGTTGGTAGAGAATTCTATCGATGCCGGGGGCAAAAGAGATAATCATTGATATTAAGTGACTACTCACGTAGTCAGGCTGAAGCTGTTTAGACTGAAGGCTGAAGGAATCAGAAAAGCACGATTGAAGCGCTTTGGTGGAGAGAGAGTATTCCCACACCAAACACGACTTCAAAATGAGCCGTATTCCCTTTTTTCCTAACAGCCTTCAGTCTTCAGTCTATGCACCTGAGTAGTTACGATATTAAAGCTGGGGGGAGAAGGTCCATACGGGTAATGGATAACGGTGAAGGGATGGAAGGAGATGACGCATTACTGTCCATTGAAAGGCATTCTACAAGCAAGGTGTTTCGGGATGCGGATCTCTTTAGAATTAACACAATGGGCTTCAGGGGAGAAGCCCTGCCAAGTATTGGATCGGTCTCTAAGATGCGGATTACAACGAAGCCTGATGGTTCTTTGGCCGGCACCCACGTATACTCTGAGGGTGGGAAAATAAAGGAGGTTTCTGAAGCGGGCTGTCCTGAAGGGACAACTATTGAAGTCAACAATCTCTTTTATAATACACCGGCCAGATTAAAATTTTTAAAGACAGACAATACGGAATTGGGTCACATCGTTGATGTTGTTGCCCAGACAGCCCTGGCAAATCCTGAGATACATTTTAAACTCGTTCATAATGGCACGGTAATCATCAATGCACCTATTACCAAAAATCTTATGAATAGAATGACTGAGTTGCTGGGCAGGGATGTCTATGGGAATCTGTACGAGGTATTGCTGACGCAAGAGGCTATAGATATTAAGGGATTCATATCTCAACCCAATTTTACACGTTCAACGGGCAGAGCCATTTATACCTATGTAAACAGGCGATTTGTCAGGGATAAGGTAGTTAATCACGCCATTATGGAGGCATACAGAACCTTAATAATGAAGAATAGGTATCCTGTAGTAATCCTATTTATAAACATTCCGGTTCATTGGGTTGATGTGAATGTCCATCCAACAAAGAGAGAGGTAAGGTTTCAAGAACAGCAAAAGGTCCATGACCTTATTGTTGAAGCACTACAGGGCACTTTGAGGAAAGCCCCGTGGATTAAGGAAAGATTGGTAATTCCTTATGAGATGCCACCTGTAGATTCAACGGTCGAAGATCATAGTCATCGAATAGCAGAGGATCTTCCCGTGTATTCATTTTCCCCCCTTCCTCTCTTCTTCTCTTCTTTGATCCCAATCAGTCAGGTTAAAGACACCTATATACTCTGTTCATGCGATGAAGGATTAATCCTTGTTGACCAACATGCAGCCCATGAGAGAATCATCTTTGAGACGCTAAAAGAAGAATACCTGAATTCCAATGTTGTCTCCCAGGGGTTATTGGTGCCTCAACACATCGAGTTGAGCTATAGAGAAGCCAGATTTTTGGAAAAACACATCAGTAAACTATCAGAAGTGGGTTTGGAGGTAGAGCCGTTTGGCGGGGATACCTTTATAGTCAAATCCGTTCCCCAGATACTAATCAACAAGGACTATCGCCAGCTTATCATGGACATCATTGATGGACTCTATCCTTACGGCAAGTCATTCAAATTAGAGGAATCTATCGAAAAAATCCTGATCTTAATGGCATGTCATGGGGCTATTAAAGCGAATCAGCGCCTGAGCCCCAGGGAGATTGAAACCCTATTACAACAACTGGACAGGGTAGGATCTTCTACCAACTGCCCCCATGGAAGGCCTATTTTGAGGAAGATAACGTATCAGGAGATAGACAGGATGTTCAAAAGGGGTTAATTTGGTGGGGGCGATTATGGCAGAAAGAATATAGGATTTCTGGGTTTTCTATCCTTTCGTATTTCAAAGTGAAGGTGTGTCCCATTGGCCCTTCCTGTGTCCCCTACGAGTGCTATTTTCTGGCCTTTTTTCACAACGTCTCCTTCTTTAACCAGATTACAATCATTATGTGCATAGACAGTTACGTAATCGTCTTTATGGCTGAGGAGGATTAGATTACCATAGCCTCTTAATCCCCTTTCCCCCTCTCCGCTGTATATTACCTTACCATCATCTGCGGCAATAATTGGTGTACCCTTTGGGGCTCTAATATCTATGCCATCGTGTTTCTTTACATCTCTGACGCCAAATCTCGAGGTTATCTCCCCCTTTACAGGCCAGATAAACCTACCTTTATGGTAAAAGATTCCACTTTTTTCCGGGATGTCCTCTTTTCCTTGTGGATAGGCACTTACATTCAAGACCCTTTTTGCCCCAGGGATAAATATCCTCTGTCCTATTTCAATATTGGCTGGGTCATCTATGTCATTGATTTCAGATATCTCCTGGATATCGGCATTATAGGTCTTAGCTATCCTCCAAAGGGTTTGCCCTTGCTCCACCTTATGGTATACACCGTATACAGTCCTGCCACAGGCGGTAAGAAGTATCAGAAAAATGAGTACTGTATATACCCTTTTGTATGAGGTCATCACTCCTTAACTGAGATAGTAAACCGATAGCCTGGGAAACGGCCTCTCTTGCGTTTTTTGCCTGTATAATCTCTTTGCTCACATCCCAGGTATTTAATTTAACCCTTCCCAAAAGGGGATTGGAAACTGTTGTTATAAAACCCATGCGGACAGTTCTTCTATTAAGGAGTAATCTGTCAAATCCAGGCAGAGTGGGGTGATTGAAATACAGTTTTGAGCAATAGCCTGGGAATCAGAGTCTTTTATCTCCTCGAAATCCATATTACTGTTCCCAAACCAGTAGTATTTCTCTCCTCTAGGATCCACCTTTTCAACGATAGAACCGACGCGAAACCTTTTACCCTGTCTCGTAATTCTATATGGAGTATTTCCATCTATCTCGTTATTTGGGATATTTACATTGAAAAATGTCCCTTTAGGAAGTCCGTTTTTAAGGAGATGTTTAGCAAGTCTTACAGCGAAGGCGGCACCAGTTTGGAATTTAAAGTCCTCACCCGCAACCAAGGAAATGGCAAAAGATGGTATGCCGAGCATAGTTCCTTCTCGGGCAGCAGCAACGGTACCGGAGTAGACTATATCACCCCCAAGGTTCCCGCCTTTGTTGATTCCTGAAACGATTAAATCAGGTTTAGCTTTTAAAATACTGTTAACACCCAGATTCACGCAGTCCGTAGGAGTACCATTCACAGAGTAGCATTGAGGAGCAATCTCTTTTACACGAAGTGGCTTATGGAGAGTTAATGAATGGCTGACAGCACTCATTTCTCTATCCGGGGCCACGACCCATACTTCCGCAATAGACCTGAGGGCATCGGTCAGGGTTACCAGACCCTGAGAACGGATGCCGTCATCATTTGTTACCATGATCTTCAATATTTTGTCACCTAATATTTTCCGCCCTTAGCTTTTTTTGGCATCTTTCCAGAAATTCGGAGTCCTCTTATTAAAGAATGCGTCATGCGCCTCCTTCACCTCTGGTCTGTCAAAGAAGTCAGGTGCAATAAGAGACAGGATCTTATCGGTAGTCCACAGTATCTCATTTCCAACAGCATTAAAGCTCTGTTTTACAATCTGAAGACACGTAGGAGAAAGGCCAAATAGATCCTCACACCATCTGTCGACTTCCTCTTCGAGTTTTACCTCAGGGACAACCGCATTTATCAGACCCATTTCATATGCCTGCCGGGCAGTATATTGACGGCAGACCATCCACATTTCCTTTGCCCTTTTTAGCCCTAAAACATAGGCCGAGGAAGCCACGAGATGACCGTGGGCAGGGCTTGCCACTCTAGGGCCGTTCTGACCAAAAATGGCGTTATCGGAAGCGATAGTGAAGTCACAGTGATAGGCCAGATGATTATGCCCACCAATACAATACCCCTTTACGGCTGCAATAACCGGCTTAAGGCAGTTTTGAATTGCACCATCAAAGTTAGGAACGCTTGCCAATGCCATACCCCCCGGACCTTGAAGACCACCATCGGCTTCCCATTCCATATCACCGCCGACACCAAAATGATTTCCGGCACCGGTATATACCACAACCCCAATATTCTTATCGTTGCTTGCTTCCGAAACAGTTTCAGCTATCTCTGCCCAGCCAAAGTTCGTCATGGCGTTCATCTTTTGCGGACGGTTAAACATTATCCTTGCTACCCCACCACCGGTGTCTCTGTATTTCTTGTGGTATACTACCTCCTTAAGATTCATGTTTGTAACGGGTTCCCATTCCGACCATGTCATGGCTAAAATCCTCCTATAATTGTTTTTGCTTGGTTCATTTCCTTGAATAATGTTTGAGAATCTACAGTACTAATTTCAGGGGGGAGCTTACCCTCTACCTGCAAAAGCTGTGACCATAAGGGACAAGCCATAAGTGAAATCCCTGCATCCTTCGCTGATTTGAGCAAACGGTAGATGTCAATCCATCTTTTGTCTTTTTCGCTTGCTATTTGGAGACCCATAGCTGTTGCATTTTTTGATACCTTTATCTTAGTATCCCGGTTTTCCATCAGAGGCGACCATCGGAAAGAACCTCCGGCAAGGGCAGCCAGAGCTTCCTGTGTAAACACAATTCCTGGATTACCTCCGTTCTTCTTGGCTTCCATAGCCATAGCTATATTGCTAATAACCGAATTCTCTAAAGCATCTCGACAAATCAACATAATATCCATTTCTATTTTACCTCCCATTAGTCATATTTATAAGTTTCTACAACAATTATAAGATTACTCCACCCCCTTTCTTTTTAACCATTCTTTAAAGGGTATTAGTCAACTAAGTTGTCGTTTAATATCAATATTAATTAGTTCAGACTGAAAAATTCCCTTTTCCACTCTCTGGTTCAGGTTTTTTGACCCATCTATGACTCGCTACAAGCAGTTTGCAGGGATCAGTAAACAGGGATCAGGATGGATTACATAAGTTATACCAACTGCTGGAATAAAACAGAGGAAGTTTTGGAAAATAATTGCTGAATGCTGATAACTGCCCCCTGTAAACTGTTATAAAATGTTCGCTCGAAAGGAAATTTTTCGTTTCTCATGATAAACTAATTATCAGATGGTACATCCTATGTCAATGGCTAAAATACCGTTTCTTATTTAGTAACTGTTGAGGCAGGCGCAAAGGCACAGAGTACCAAAGGCACAAAGAAGGAAAAAACAACGAAACGACCCTGATCTGCTTTGTGCCTATGTACCTTTGCCACTTTGTGCCTAAGTAGTTATAATAAATTTGTGTTTTAAAATACAGAAAAATGGTATTTAATAAGTGGTGAGGGGTCAGTGAGCCGTGTATGGCTTTCATAATAAAAAGGATTCTGATATGCATGTTGTTGTAGTCGGTGGCGGAGCAGGGGGTATGATGGCTGCCGGAAGAGCAGCCAAAAGAGGTGCAAAAGTGATTCTTCTTGAAAAGACCAGGAGTTTGGGTCAGAAACTCCTGATAAGCGGCAAGACCCGCTGTAATCTCACAAACGCCAAGGATATAAATGAATTCATCTCCATGTATGGTCCCAACGGCCGCTTTCTCTATAGCGCTTTTCATCACTTTTTTCGAGAAGATCTGCTGGCGTTTTTGAGTTACTACGGCATAGAGACGAAGATTGAACGTGGAGGACGGATATTCCCGGTTTCAGACAGTGCCGGCGACGTAGTTAATGCATTCAGAAAATTCCTCAGTGACCAGGACGTGCAGGTTGTGACCGGTTCCAGGGTTAAAGGGGTTCAAATTACTAACAGGCGGGTGACGGGCGTGCAAACAGATGAGGGAGAGTATCCAGCTAAGGCTGTCATCCTCGCGACCGGTGGTTCAACATATCCTGCTACTGGTTCCTCCGGGGACGGGTATAAAATAGCTGCTGCCCTTGGTCATAACATAATCAGGCTTCGCCCCGCGTTGGTGCCTCTCGTTGTCGAAGAAGTCCCCCTCGCAAAGTCTATGCAGGGTGTCAGCCTTTGCAATATCCGTCTGACGGCATTCCAGTGTCGGGCAGATGAGATTGACGCTTCCATGACACTGACACATGATACAGGGCGAGGCGCAGGTAAGAAATGCCCTCCCCGACCGGTTATCGAAAGCCGGATGGGCGATATGATGATGACCCATTTTGGTATCGGAGGGCCGGTTACACTGCTTATGAGTCTGGCTGTTGTTGATGCCCTTGAACATGGCCAGGTCAGTGTTTCTATCGATCTTAAACCTGCCCTGGCCAGGAACCAGCTTCGCGATCGCCTTCAGAGGGATTTTGACCGGTTCAGCAAAAGGAGCTATCGCCGTATTCTTGATGGATTGCTACCTGCCAAGATGGTTGAACCGTTTGTTGTTATGACGGGTATCCCCCCTGGCAAACAGGGGAATCAAATCAACGCAGAGGAACGTGAAAAACTCATTGACCTGCTCAAATCTCTTCGCTTCAATATTAAATCTGCCCTTCCGATGTCATCAGCCATCGTTACAGCCGGTGGCGTTTCCCTGAAAGAGATTGATCCGCGTACAATGGCATCGCGACTGATTGACGGGCTGTATTTTTGCGGAGAAATCATGGATATTGATGCAGATACGGGCGGGTATAACCTTCAGGCCGCTTTTTCAACAGGTTATCTGGCTGGTGAGCAGGCGGCGGCTTGTGTGGATACGACTGAAATAAGCGGGGGCTGTAAGCCATCCGCTGGTTCAGGAAGAGCTTAACCTGTGTGTCATCAGCAATGAGAACTTTGAGCTGTGGTCGACTTTCTTTTACGCTTTTTTTGATCATCGTCAACTATTCAACCTTTGCCTTTTTATAAAGAGGGGACATGTTTCTAAGAAACTCAACTGCTTCCCTTAATACATCCAGGAATCGGTCAATATCAGATTCTTTAGTGTCTCGACCAAAACTGATAACCAGGGTCCCCTGGGCATCGGCATACTCTCTGCCAATGGAGAGAAGCACATGGGAAGCCCGAAGCGCCCCGGAAGCACATGCCGACCTGGTAGAGACAGCTATGTTCTTCTCATCCAACATGAGAACTATGCTCTCCCCTTCAATATACCTTATGGATACAGAGACCAGATTAGGCAGAGAAAATTCAGGATGCCCATTGATAATAATATCCTCAATACTTTCCTTCAACCCCCTTATTAGCCTTTCCTTCAACTTCCTTGCATGTTCTACCCTGGATTCCCTTTCCCGAAAGGCAATGTCAGCGGCCACCCCCATCCCGATTATGCCGATGAGGTTTTCCGTGCCCGCCCGCATTCCAGACTCCTGAGCTCCCCCATCAATTAATGGCAACGGTGACACTCCTCGACGGATGTAAAGCCCCCCCACACCCGATGGGCCATTAAACTGATTGGCGGATAAACTCAGTAAATCCACACCCAGATCCTGAACATCAACGGGCACGACACCCACCGATGCCACAGCATCACTATGGAAGACAATCCCCTTTTCCCGGGTGATCCGGACAATCTCCTTTATGGGCTGAATGGTTCCGATCTCGTTGTTGCCATGCATGATCGTCACCAGAATGGTTTCGTCTGTTACTGCCCTGGCAATATCATCAGGGTTTACCAATCCATATTCGTTCACAGAGACTGAGGTTACCCTGTAGTCCATCTTCATCAGCCTCCTGAGAGACTTCAGTACGGCATTGTGCTCAATGTTAGAGGTTATGATGTGTTTCCCCTTGCCTGCTTTTGCTAAGGCTATCCCCTTTATGGCATGATTGATAGATTCAGTGCCGGATGAGGTGAATACCAACTCTTGGGGTGAGGTACAGTTTATCAGTCGGGCTGCTTTTTCCCTTGCCTGCTCCAATACCTCTGTTGCCTGTTCACCTAATTGGTGGGGGCTGGAAGGATTACCATGGTTTTTCTTGATAGCTTCGATCATGGCATCCTGAACCTCAGGCAATAAGGGGTTAGCCGATATGTAGTCTAAATTTATGGTCTTCACTTTAAAGTCTCCTTACCAAGATTCAGTGACTGTTATTTATCTCCTTGCCACAGTTTGAACAAAACTCCATCGCCTCTCCTAAGTCGGTATCGCAGTAAGGACACCGACAGGTGTCTCCTTTGGTATGCTCATGCTTGTCTTCTACCTTTGGAGGAGCCTTGACCTTGCCTGCCTTTTTGTCTTCATAGTCCTTTATGGCCAGTTGAAGGGCATCTGCTCCCAGGTTGGAACAATGAAGCTTGTTTTTGGGTAAACCTTCAAGGGCATCTGCTACCGATTTGTTGGTGATCTTCTTGGCATCTTCTATGGTCTTACCCTTTGCCATCTCTGTGAGCATGCTGGAAACAGCAATGGCTGCCCCACACCCAAATGTCAAAAACTTGATATCCTCAATACGGTCATCCTTAACCTTGATGTAAATGTTCATCATGTCACCACAGACAGGGTTGCCAACCTCTCCTACCCCATCCGCATCCTTCATCTCCCCAACGTTGCGGGGATTCTTAAAATGATCCATTACTATCTCTGAATACATCTCTTCCACCTCCTTATGTTTAAACCCATTATAACCACCTTAGCTAATTCGATTAGTTGTTTTCTCTATAAGACTATCGTCCTTTAGTCTATTTATCTTAATATAATCCCTTTTTTCCAACATGCCATCGGGTTCAAACTTCCGATACAAACAGTTTTGTAGCTGTCGACGCTAAAAAACGTTTATCCCGACCATCAGTGTCCACACCACTAACGTTGCGGTGAGAGCGTACAATCCGAGCCACTTTAAATATTTATAATAATTTTTAAACCTTCGCCTAACAGCTATTTTTGCCAAGATGACGGCGGTGATCGAATTACCAATTATTATGTGTGAGACTATTTTTGTCCCATAAATATCTCGGAAGAAATCGGATACGATGATGCCCAACACCTCGAGTAATATCAAAATTACGAGCGCTATGCGGCTAGCTAGACAGTGCAGTTTTCTGCGCTGTGCTGCATCTTTGGGAGGTTTTTTACCGAAGGCTATTGCCCATATCAAGATAACCATCCAGATAACGACCAATAATAGGGTGCTTGCCAGGATATCTTTTATCAGGGTCAATTCCATGGAAAGCAAAAGCTACTTTTTGGGCGGTATCGCGTTGACGAGATAATTGACAATCAGCCCTTTTCCTTCGTCCGTCAACTCGCCTAGCCGTTTATTTTTCATCTTCTCAGCCATCTTGCTGACGACTTTGTTCCACTTCTGTTGGTCGTAATTTTTATTTAATGGCCTTTGTATCGAGTGGCATATCGAGCACTTCGTCTCTAAAAGCTCTTTTCCTTTGGCTAACCTCTGCTGCTCGTCCGACTGAGTGGTGTCCGTTTGTGCAATCACAAAAGCGGTTATAAACATTAAAGCGATCAATCCTATTAAAATTTTTCGCATTTATCCCTCCTATAGGACTTTGTGTTATTGCCATATTACTCTTTCTTCATCGTATTGAGAATGAATCCAGCGGACTGACAGGCTGCTTCGGAATAACGCTGCTCACCGATGGCCTAGTGCTTTGACTCATAAATAACTTTACCAAAAATGTCTCCCCTCCCTTGGTGGGAGGGGATTAAGGGGAGGGGGCAACATAGCGATTCTTCACCCCTACCCTGCCCCTCCCCCATCAAGGGGGAGGGAATATTTATAGTAATTCATAGTAAAGGTATTAAAGGGACATTCCACTAGTATATTTTATCCCTTCTTAAACGTTGTCCATTGTCTCCTGATAATCAGCGACTTGGAAGCAATTACCTCATCAGACCCCAGGGCTTCGCGAGCCATCTCGCTAACACGTCGAACACCGAAGTGCCGGTCTCTATAGAGATGGACCTCTGTATTATCAGTCAAGAGAGCTTCGAGCCGTGAGCGGCTTCCTTCGACACCAAGCAATCCCATAGCCCATGCGGCCAGAGCCCTAACTGTAGCATCTGATGAACCCAGGCATGGGCAAAGGAGACGGGTGGCATCTTTCTCTCGTAATATCTCGGGTCTTACCTGGGCCAGCCTTCCTATGCCCCACACGACACCCCGCTGCAATGGTTGATAATCTATGTAATTCCCATCTTCTCGAATATAAGAAAGCAGGATATGGGCAAATTCCTCGGCCAGACCTTCGTGGCATGCCATGATTTCGCCCATTGCCTCAGGTACCCCCCACCCTATTCCTCCGGATTCGTCATTTAGACTCCACATGAGGCGTCGCATTACTGTACGTGCCGCCTCCATATCCTTTGCAGCGATATTAGAGACGATAAAGCCTATAGCACTGACAGCCTTCCACTTAACCTCCTCATCATCGTTGCAGAGCGAGGCGATAAGAATATTAATAACTCTGCGAGGGGGTAACTTCGACAACTTATCCAGTGCCTTATCAAAATCCGGTAATTTTACCAGGCTTAAAACCCTGTGCTTTAGAGTTGCTCTCCCTGTGCTCTTTTTCAACATGCCATATCAAATAAGCTTTCATTTTTCCCCGGTATCAGACCTATAAGTGGGCGCATTCTTTGGGGACTTACCCTTCTTGACTTCCTGGTAATACGCATAGGTAAGGGGTCTGCCTTCACGGAGTACTTCAGCACTGACAACATCTCCAAGAAAAACTGTATGAGTCCCCACGTCAATTTGGTTAAAGACCCTGGCCTCTATTACTGAAAGGGTATAATCCATGACTATGGGACAGCCCGTGCTTCCTGTTTTTACCTGGAAGCACTGTGACAGTTTGTCAATGTCCCGGCCGCACTTAAAGCCGAAAAGCCCGATAAATGTCATTGGCGTGGACTCATCCAGAACGGAAACGGTGAATAAACCACTATTTGAGATATACTCATGGGTGAGATTGCCTTTATTGATACTGAGCGCTATGCGGGGCGGCTCCGCCGTTATCTGAAAGACTGTGTTCGCTACCTGGCCATTCTGTTTACCGTTAAACACCGAGGAGACGATATACATTCCGTAGCTGATATCCCAGAGGGCTTTTTTGTCTATTCTGTCGTTCATGATGGAGACTCTCTTTTTCCCTTTCTATGAGGATGGGAGATACTCATAGGCTTATTTTTTATGCCTTCCACAGGCCATGCAGATTACAGTACTCCCGGGCCGTGATTTTTTCTGCATCAATGCAAAATACGGCTTCGGGGGGTTCCCCAGGCTTCAGGAATTGACGGTATGTTTTACCGTCTGCAATTACTTCGATCCATTCGATGAAGTGTTTTTCCTCCATAGGATGGGGAACGCTTCCGATTTTCACCTTGAAGCCATTCTGGGTCTTTTCAATTACAGGGACATGCTTTTCCCTGGCTGCATCGGTTGTGTTCTCTACATAAAGCTTCATGGGCTGCCCGCAGCACACCAACTCACCTTTCCCCTCATGAAGCATCTCCACAATGTTTCCACATATTTCACATTTGTAAATCTCTAATCTCTTTGTCATGTCTGTTCTCCTTTCTGAATTGGTAAAGCGTTTTGTAAATAAACATCCCAATACTGTCATTTCGAGTGAAACGAGAAATCTTATTTATAAGGCGAGTTAAAAAGATCATCTCTCTTCGGTCGAGACGACATCTTAATAAAAGTTCAGTTATCCGTCAGAACCTCCTCGTCCCATAACTTTTCAAAGAAGAGTTTATGGGCTACTTCTTCGGCAGCAAGATTTTCAAAGAGTTGCCTTGAAGGTGAATCCGTGATGAGCTTTGCTAAATCAGTGTAAAGGTGCATGGATGCTAATTCTCGACGCATAGCTATCTGCAGGAGGTCCTGCCATTTCATATCTGGCGAAGGCTCCTTATCCACCAGGTAATCTGCTATCTTGAGATTCTGTACAGGTTTGGCCACTTTTTGGAAATAACCGGAGACATCCATCTTCTTGAGCCGGTCCCTGTGGCTCTCTTCTACCGCCGCTATTTTACGCAGTTCCTCTGTTATAGGCTTTACTTTCACTCTGCCCGAGAGGAGATTGTAAAAGTCAAAAGCCTCCTGCTCCTTTTCTATAGCAAAGTCTACAATGTCCTGAAGTTCATCTATTTTCATACCTACCTCTCTTTACTTAAATCCTTTTTTGCAGTCAAGCCATTTGTTATTTATCTCCAACCGATACCTCATTTCCCACAAGATTCAGCGGGCCCCCTCATTGTTACGATTCCCTTTCTCTCTTTCATTTTACTCTCCTTAAAAAAGGGTGATGTTTAGTGTTTCTACCAGTTTTCTGCCAGGAGCTCGAAGTAGGCCTGAGGGTGGTCACATGCCGGACATCTATCCGGTGCCGTGGTTCCCTCATGGGTATAGCCGCAATTGCGGCAGCGCCAAACCACTGACTTGTCCTTACTGAAGGCGGTGACCCTTTCTACATTGGCCAGTAATCCAAGATAGCGTTTCTCGTGTTGCTTTTCAGCAACGGCTATTGATTCGAATATCTTGGCTATATCCGTAAATCCCTCCTCTCTTGCAACTTTGGCAAATGAGGGGTACATGTCTGTCCATTCATGGTTTTCCCCTGCTGCGGCATCCTTGAGATTCTCAGATGTCTTACCGATAACGCCCGCAGGGAAGGAAGCCTGGATTGCAACTTCACCTCCCTCCAGGAGTTTGAAGAGCCTCTTGGCGTGCTCCTTTTCCTGGTTGGCTGTCTCCTCGAAGATGAAAGCTATCTGTTCGAACTCTTCCTTCTTTGCCTGGCTGGCAAAGTAGGTGTAACGATTGCGCGCCTGCGACTCACCCGCAAAGGCAGTCAAGATATTTCTCTCTGTTTTACTTCCCTTTAATTCCATAAAATCCCCCTTTCTTTTGCAATTATTGTTTATTGTCTGGTAGTGTACGATGATCATTGTTGTCTACAACTGACCACCTGTCTGCCGACAGGCAGGCTGACAACCGACACTACCTGTTGTCTCTGGTCAATAGGAGAAGCTTTCTCAGATGTTCCTGCTCCTGATGAACAAGTTCTTCAATTGCATCCATTTGTGATTCTCGGACTAAACCCTTTACCTCCACAAAGAAGATTATAGACTCCTTTTCGAACCTTATAGCCATATCCAGGGCATCCTTCTTGCCCTTTACCTTGTTTAGCACCTCATCTATGCCCTCTTTTTTTGTAAAGACATTCATTCCTGCCATAGCCTGAATGTAGTCATAGTATTCCTCTTTATCCGGGATATCAGGCTCGTAGTCCTTGAAGGTTTCATAGAGGGATTCAAAGCTTCTTATATGTTTTTCTTCTTCATTTGCCAAATGGTCAAAAAGCATCTTCACATCTTTTTGCTCTATTGAATCTGCCAAAGATCGATAGAAGGCAAAACCGTTTTTTTCGATCTGTATGGCTACCTTGATTATCTCACCTCCAGAAAAGAACAACATATCTATCTCCCTTCATCTGAAAATACGTTTCTGACCCCAAATCCTTCGAATCAAGCAACCCCCTTAAAGTTTTCCTTCGTTGCCTTGCAGACAGGACACTGGTCTGGCAAATCTCCATCAAAGACATAGCCACAGACCTGACATACATGGTAATCAACCACCTGATCCGTTACCATGGCAGACAAGGCATCCTTGTAGAGTTTGCTGTGCCTTTCTTCCACATCCCTGGAGCGGGAAAAACTCCCTGCAACATCCTCCCTATTGAATTCCATGGCTTCCTTGATAAGAGGGGGATAGATTCGGGTATTGGCTTTGATCTCGTTCTCAAAGGCAGCCTTCAGATTATCTTCTGTGCTGCCGATTATGCCCTCCATGTACTTCAGATACTCAGAGGCATGGACCCTTTCTGCCTCGGCAACTGCCCTAAAAAGACCGGCAATCTGGGGCAATCCTTCCTCCTCGGCCTTTTTGGCAAAGGCCAGGTTCCGTACATGTGCCTTCGATTCTCCGGCAAAGGCCTCTTTCAGGCTTTTTTCAAGGGTATCCGGTAATTTATCATAAAGGATAAACTGGTACTTCGATGCCCCACACACTGGGCATTTATCAGGCGGACCTTCGCCTTCATGGATATAACCGCAAACCGTACATTTCCATTTTTTGTTCATCTGCACTCCCTTTTAATCAGTTCACCCTGAAAAATTCCAGATCAATCCTACATGCCGGACAGACGCTGCGCTATCTTTTTCCCAAGTTCATGGCAGGCCTGAATGCCCTCTTTATCGGGCACATACTGTATCTTCAAGCCGGGATCGATGATTTCGAATTTCATTGCTTCTAATTCCTTATTAATCAGGTTCATAGCTTCACCGCTCCAGCCATAGGAACAAAAGGCAGCGCCAATCTTGTTCTTCGGTCTTAAGCCCTTCATATAGGTCAGAAAATCACTGACTGTAGGAAATATCCCGTTATTCAGGGTTGGAGAACCGACGATAACCGCCCCTGCATCAATAACCTCGGTTATAATGTCACTTCGGTGACAGGATCGCAAGTTCATTGGCCTGGCATCTACCCCCTCTTCCCCAAGAGCGGCCACGATGGCCTCGGCCATCTTTTTTGTACTCTGCCACATGGTATCATAAATAACCACTGCCTTTTTCTTGGGTTTCTGATTACTCCACTCGACATAAGCCTTGATTATTTTGCCAGGGTCTTTACGCCAGATGATCCCGTGATCAGGGCAGACTGTATTGAAAGGCAATCCCATCTCTGTTACTCTGTCGACAAGTTTGAGGATAAGTGGAGAATAGGGCAAAAGGATATTGGCAAAATACTTCAGGGCGTGGGGCATAATAGCCTCGCCCATCTGATCATCAAACCTTTCCGGCCCTGCATAATGCTGTCCGAAGGCATCACTGGAAAAGAGGAGTTTGTCTTCCCTGACATAGGTAAACATACTGTCCGGCCAGTGCAGCATCCTGGTTTCTAAGAAAACCAGATTCCTTTTGCCCAGGTTCATTTCCCCGCCATCTTCCACGGGCATATAATTCCATTTCTCCTGAAAATGACGGGAGAGGTTTTTATGACCCATCCCTGAGCAGAACAGGGGTTTATCTTCCCCGATTTTGTGCATTACCCTGGGGAGACCGCCTGAATGGTCCATCTCTGTGTGATTGCTGATAACACAATCGATCTTTTTGGGATCAACAATACGGCTGATGTTTTCCAGCAATTCGTCGGCGAACTCCTTTTTAACGGTGTCAATCAGGGTAATCTTTTTATCCATGATAAGGTAGGAGTTATAGGTTGTTCCCTGATATGTAGAATATCCGTGAAAGTCCCTGATATTCCAGTCAATCGCCCCAACCCAGTAAATCCCTTTAGCTATCTCTATTGGTTTCATTTGTTCCTCCGTGTCCGGTATTTACTCCTTTTCAAACTGGTCTTTTGATGCCCCACAGACAGGACATAACCAGTCATCGGGCAGGTCTTCGAATCTGGTTCCAGGTTTTACACCGTTATCCGGATCCCCCTGGGCAGGGTCGTAAATATAACCACAGACTGAGCATACATACTTATCCATAAAATTGACCTCCTGTTTTAATTAGCGTTCAGCTATGGGCTGTCAGCTTTCGGCTTCCGGGTATTTAACAGCGGGCTTAAGCCCGCTGTTGTCATGCCCGCTGTTGTCATGCCCGCTGTTGTCATGCCCGCTGCTGTCAGTCCCGATGTTGAAGCCCGCGTTGAAGCCCGCTGTTGTTGAGCTTGAGGTTGAGTGGTCAACCCTCAGCTTCTGGATTTTTGGAACTAACAAGTTTTTCTACCCTTTTTTCAATCTCGTCCCTCACCTCTCGCATAAAGTTTATAGGCTTATCGGATGGGTCAGGTAAATCCCATTCCTGGATGGGAACACCGGGGATATAAGGACATTCTTCCCCGCAGCCCATTGATATTATTGAGTCTGGTTTCATATAGCCTAAAACCTCTTCAATAGATTTTGTCCTGCGAAATGCCATGTCTATCCCTTTTTCCTTCATAACCTCGACCATCAGCATATTTATCTCGCTTGCCGGCTGACTTCCTGCGCTTTCCGCCTCAATCCTGTCTCCTGTATAGTACCGGGCAAATGCGCTTGCCATCTGGCTGCGGCAGGCATTTTCTCTGCAGACAAAGAGGATTTTTTTTCTATTGAGAAAAGGTTTAATAAGCATTGTGGCCTTTTCCTTCACGTCCCTGATGGCTGTCGGGTGCCTTGCAATATCCCCTGGTCCTTCTATCTGTCTGTAGGTAAGTCTTCCGTCAAAACCGGCGCCAACGGCATCAAAGAAATATCTGGCTGTGAGGGTAATACCCTCAAACAGGTTTTTACCCCTTGTGGCGCCGAGAGCCAGTAAAAAGCCATGTCTCCACTTGCTGCCTGGGTCTGTGAGTTTATGTATGTATCTCCTTGACCATAGGGTTTGACTGCGATCAATGAGAGCCTTCAATTGTGCCGGAACCCCGTAGAAGAATACAGGGGTAGCCATTACTATTATATCTGCTTCCCAAAGTAAGGGATATATTTCCTGCATATCATCGTTTATAGAACAAAACCCCTCCTTTTCACAGGCGCCACATTCCTGACAGGGGGTTATCCTTTTGCTGGTTATCTCCAGATTATATGTTCGTGCCCCAAGCCTTTCAGCCTCGGCCAGGAATGATGCAAGCAAAATGCCCGTGTTTCCATTCTTGCGTGGGCCTCCCTGTAATCCCAGAATAAACATATTTTTCTCCTAATTTGTTCACCCTGAAAAATGAAAAATTTCCTTTGGAGCGAACATGAGCAGGATTTTTGGGGTACCCATCTTGACGAAGCGGAAGATAAGCATTTTCAGGTGTTTGAGCCCGAAGGGCGAGTTTCTGAAAATGCCTGAAGCGAGTCATAGATGGGTCAAAAAACCTGAACCAGAGAGCGGAAAAGGGAATTTTTCAGTGTGAACTAATTTATTCCTTATTCAACCTCGTACCCTGCTTTTTCGATGCGCTCTCTGATAGTATTCATACTAACAGGCTTTACCTCGTCATAACTCGCTTCAGCTTTGTCGAGATCTACCTTTACATTTTTAATGCCTTCGATTTCGTTCAAGGCTTTAGTCACTGCCTTAACACAGTGATTGCAGGACATCCCTTTTATCTTTAATAATTGCCATGATTTCATCTCCCTTTCTCTCTTAGTAGTTATGGCATTGTTTGTTATAAGCTCCGTGAGCAGGCAAGGTATTTTTTTCTCCTTTTATGAATGGGTTCTGTAAATGAAGTGTTACTGTTCTTGAACTGGAGTTGAAATCATTAATCATTGATGGTCTCGTAAAAGTCGTTATTCCCGTGGAGGCTGGAATCCAGAGGGGTTACATTGCAATAACCTCTTTGATCCCCGGAATTTTCTCTTTTAAGGTCTTTTCTACCCCCATTTTCAATGTCATTTGAGACATCGGGCATGAACCACACGCCCCTGTCAGCACTACCTTTACTACCCCATCGGTGACGTCCACTAACTGGATATCCCCTCCATCTGCCTGCAAGGCAGGTCTTATCTCGTCTAATACTTCCTCAACTCTTTCCTTCATTTTAGACCCTCCTTTCTGTTTTTATATAACTATAGTTACGTTGCTTTACTTTTTCAAGTACCTGTGTCAAAAAAAGAATATTAAAACGTAACTACTCAGGCACAAAGTGGCAAAGGCACATAGCAGAGCAGAGTCGTTTCGTTGTTTTTCCCTACTTTGTGCCTTTGGTGCTCTGTGCCTCTGTGCCTACCCGAATAGTTACATTAAAACTATTAATACTCTATTAAGAGTGAAAAATCTAACATTTTTTACAGTAAGGGGCTTTTTGGCAGGTTAAAGATAAATCTTGACCCTTTTCCAACTTCACTCTCGGCTCGTACTTTGCCGCCATGGGTCTCTATGATATGTTTAACTATAGATAGGCCCAGACCGGTTCCGCCCAACTCCCTGGATCTGGCTTTATCTACTCTGTAAAAACGTTCAAATATCCGAGGAAGACTGTTAGTAGGAATCCCGATCCCGGTATCGGCTACTTCTACTTGGACGCCATCATCTTTTTCAAAGGCGGAAACAGTTATCTCTCCGTTATTAGGGGTGTATTTTACCGCATTGTCAAGGAGGTTTTCCATGACAGTCTCCATTCTTTCTTCATCAGCCAAAACATGGGGTAAAACAGGGGGTATATTCGCCTTGATCTTTTGACCTTTCTGGTCTGCTGTCTCCTTGAAGTTAGAAATTACCCTGGATGTTACATCCACCAAATTTACAGGCTTGAGATCCATTTCTATCTTTCCTCTTTCAATTTGAGAGAGATTCAGGAGATCGGTAATGAGTCGATTAAGTCTTTCAGTGTGTTTCTCAATTATTTCAAGAAACCGGAGACTTTTTTCCGGATCATTGACGGCCCCGTTTCTTAAGGTTTCTACAAAGCCTTTGATAGAGGTAAGGGGGGTACGCAGTTCATGGGATACATTGGCCACAAATTCCTTCCTTATCTTCTCAAGATTCCTGATCTGAGTAATATCATGGAAAACCGCTACCACTGCCCAGGGGTTGCCTTTTTTGGTGGGGATAGCCGCCGCCTGAACCCGTAATATCCTTTCTCCCCCATAGCGGAGGATAAGCTCTTCCATTTTTGGAACACCGGTCTCCAAAACCTCTTGAAAAAGGGGATTTAACCGACTATGGCGAATTACCTCCCAGTGAAATCTGCCCAATGCCCTATAGGAAGAAACGCCAAACATACCCTCAGATGCTGAGTTAAAAAGGATAATTCGTTGATTCCTATCAATAGCTATCACCCCTTCGATCATCCCGCTTAGTATTGCCTGTTTTTCGTCTATCTCTTTGGTTAAGGTTTCGATCTTATTCTGAAGTTCAATGCTCATCGCGTTGAAAGAACGGGCCAGATCCCCTATTTCATCCTTTGAGTCCGTTCTTATCAGTTCTGAAAAGTCTCCTCTGACCATTTTACGGGCCGCCTGGGTCATCTGGGTGAGAGTTTTGCCCATCCGCCTGGCTGCCATAAACCCTATGCCGAGAGAGATCAGGACAGCAAGCATGACAACGCAGGCGATCAGATAATGCTCTTTAAATGATAAGCCAGCGTACAAGCCGATAGTTAGTAAAGAGATTATTATAAGGGAGGTTTGGGTTAAAAAGAGTTTCCATACTATTTTGAGGTTTGGCATAGGCTTTTTTTGTTGATTCAGGTTTCTTCCTTGGCTATATCGGCATGGAACATATAGCCGATACCTCTTCTGGTAACGATATAGGAGGAGGCTCCCTTCAATTTCATCCGAAGCCTTCTGATATGGACATCCACTGTCCTATCGGTTACAAAGGCATCATCTCCTAAAACCCCATCCAGGATCTGTTGTCGTGTCATCACCCGTCCCTGCCTTTGAACTAAGAAAAAGAATAATTTAAATTCGGTCGGCGTGAGGTCGAGGAAGCTACCCTTCCAGGTAACCCTATAGTTAGCCGAATCTACTACCAGGTTGCCAAATACGAGTTTTTCCTTGACGTCTCCGGGCTTGGTGCCCCTCCTTAGAACTGCTTTTACTCTTGCTACCAACTCTCTCATACTGAAGGGTTTGGTAATATAGTCATCTGCACCCAGCTCCAATCCAACAACGATATCCGGTTCCCCTGTCTTTGCTGTGAGCATGATGATGGGAATATGATTCGTCTGAGACTCCTTTTTCAGGACTTGGCAGACCTCTAACCCGTCCATTCCGGGAAGCATTAAATCCAGAATAAGTAAATCAGGGAGTTCTCTTTTAGCCAGTCTTAAGGCATCTTCTCCATTGTATGCAGAACTTACCCGAAAACCTTCCATCTCCAGATTATACTTTATCAATTCAATGATGTCTTGCTCGTCATCAACGACGAGGATTTTTTCTTTAGCCATCGTTTATTCTCTAATCGTACTTTCAAAACTTGACAAGAATAATAGCACTTTTGACCGAGAAATCCAAATTTTTATTTTGTGTTCTCCTTTATGTAACCTCCGTGTCTTATATCCCTGGCATCAATCATGTAGATCACGCTTTCTGCGATATTGGTGGCAATGTCACCGATCCGTTCTAAATCTTTGGATATCCGGATTATCCTGACAGCCCTTGTTATCGTATGCGGGTCTTCCATCATAAACGTCAACAGTTCTCGTAGTATCTGATCATCCAGGTCGTCTATTATCTGGTCGTCGTGACACACCTTGAAGGCAAGGTCTGTATCCTCATTAATAAATGCATCCAGGGCTTCTTTTAGCATCATCTGAGCCGCGCTTGCCATTCTTGGGATGTCAATATACGGTTTTAATGGAGGTTCCTTATTTAATTCCAGCGCCCGTTCGCAGATATTGACCGCGTGGTCCCCAATCCTCTCAAGGGATGCAATTATTTTTACGCTCTTTATAATAAACCTTAAGTCTCGGGCCATGGGCTGCCTCAGGGCTAAAAGTCTGACGGCCTTTTCCTCCAGTTTCACCTCCAGCTGGTCGATCTGGCAGTCACACTCGATGGTTCTTCTTGCCAGCTCAGAATCCCGCTCAACCAGGGACTTAACTGCGTTGGCGATGGCTTCTTCAACCAGGGTGCCCATCTTCAGTAAGTTTTCCCTCAAATCCTGCAGTTCTTTCTCAAATTGTCTTTCCATGGTCTTTCATCCTTTATTTTGTTTTCACCCTCACCCCAACCCTCTCCCATCAGGGTAGAGGGGGAAATAATCTCATCCAAACCGTCCAGTAATATAATCCTCTGTCATCTTGTTGGATGGGGCAGTAAATATTTTTTGGGTTGTATCAAACTCAATTAACTTTCCCATCATGAAAAATCCTGTATATTCCGATACTCTGGCTGCCTGTTGCATATTGTGGGTTACGATAACAACAGTATATCGCTTTGTTAATTCCGAAATCAAGTCCTCTATCTTAGCAGTAGCAATGGGGTCAAGGGCTGAACATGGCTCATCCATAAGGATGACCTCCGGTTCTACGGCTATTGCTCTGGCGATGCATAGCCTTTGCTGCTGACCACCTGAAAGGGAGAGGGCGAAGTTACCCAGTTTGTCTCCTATTTCTTCCCACAGGGCGGCATCCTTTAGAGCCTTTTCAACCCTGTCGGCAATTTCAGTTTTCTTTTTTATGCCCATAAGCTTAAGACCGAATGCAATGTTCTCAAAGATCGACATGGGAAATGGTGTGGGTTTTTGGAAGACCATTCCAATCTTGCTCCTTAATCCTATATGGTCTATGTCTTTTTCGAGGATATTTTTTTTATCTATCCATATCTCACCTTCATAGCGATTACCTGGATAAAGGTCATGCATCCTGTTAAAACATCGGAGGAATGTGGTCTTTCCACAACCAGAAGGACCGATAAGGGCTGTGACCGTGTTTTTGTGCACAGAAAGCGAGATATCCTCCAGAGCTTGCGTACCGCATGAATAGTAAAAATGGAGTCTCTTTACCTCTATCTTGACATTATTATCGTTCATATTGTTGGTCTCTTACCGTATCTCCATGCAAGTAATAGCCTGCCCAAAACTGCGAGCACCAGTATGAATAGAGTTATCATAAGTGATGCTGCCCATGCCTGGCTATGCCAGGTACTGTATGGCCCCATAGCATACTGAAATATACTTACTGTAAGGGATGAGACAGGTTCATTCATGTTTGCCGAGAAAAATGAGTTGTTAAAGGATGTAAAGAGTAATGGAGCTGTTTCCCCCACCACTCGGGCTATTGACAGGAGTATTCCTGTAAGAATTCCTGCTGCTGCCGCTCTATAAACTACATGAATAATCACCTTGTAGTATGGGGCTCCGAGGGCAAATGCAGCCTCCCTCAGTGTCCATGGCACAAGAGAGAGCATGTCTTCTGTTGTCCTTAAGACAACAGGAATCATTATGATTGCAAGTGCCACTGCACCTGCCCACCCGCTAAAATGCCCTACAGGCTTGACAATGACCGCATAGATAAATGTTCCGATCACTATGGAAGGGACGCTCACCATTATGTCGGATAACACACTTATCACCCTCGCAATCTTTCTTCCCCGGGCATACTCTGCGAGGAACGTTCCTCCCAAAATTCCTATTGGGACGCCTATGAGTGTGGCAAAGAATGTTATTATCAGATGACCTACAAAGGCATTTCTTAAGCCACCGCCTTCGATACCGGGGGGGGCAGGGTCGTTCATAAATAGACTGAGATGCAGACCACCTATCCCATGGACCAAGACATCCCAGAGTATAAAAATGAGCCAGAAGAGACCAAGAAAGGCGGCAATGGTACAGACTGTGAGGGCAATACCATTCTTCAATTTTCTGACCTGAGCTGTGGTCATTGTTTAATCCCCTTTTCGGTCTTTAGGATAAAAAACTTTGCCAGTGCCAGAATTATAAAGCTCATCACAAAGAGGAGGAGTGCCAGATAAAAGAGGGATGATAGATATATGTCTGTATCTGCCTCGGTAAATTCATTTGCCAGGGTTACGGTTATGGTTGCCGCAGCATCGAAAAGGGATTTGGTTATCTGGTGATTATTGCCCAGGACAAATGCAACTGCCATAGTTTCACCAAGTGCCCTTCCCAGAGAAAGGACAACCCCGCCAAAGACACCCACTTTAGAATAGGGGATCACTATATCCTTCACTACTTCCCGTTTTGTTGCGCCAAGTGCATAGGCAGATTCTTTTATGACAGCGGGCGTGAGGTTAAATGCGTCTCTTGAGATACTGGCAGTAAATGGAATAATCATGATACTCAAAATAACACTTGCCGTCAAGAGGTCTATACCCATCGGTGTACCTTCAAATAGCACCCCAACAAGGGGGAGACTCCCAATGCTCTTCTGGAGGGCCGGCTCTATATAGTTGGCCATTATGGGTGCAAGGGTAAATAATCCCCACATTCCATAGATGATACTCGGTATAGCCGCCAGCAGCTCTATGGCAGCGCCAATTGGTCCTTTGAGGAAGTTTGGCGCTATTTCAGTTACAAATATGGCAATACCGATCGCCACAGGTACGGCTATTAATATGGACAATACTGTTGTTATCGCTGTCCCAAATAGATTTGTTGCCGCCCCAAATGACCCTTTTACCGGGTTCCAGTCTGTTGAGGTGATAAATCGTAGAAAACCAAATTTCTCTATAGAAGGATATGATTCCAGGATTAATACATACAGGATTCCCAGAATCAGCAGAAGAACCGATACAGATGCAATGGCAGTGATGGAGGAGAAGATTATATCAACAGGATTTTTCTTTAAACGTATTGTCAAATGCCTTCCTTTTTAACCGTAACTACCGACGAAGAAAAAACAGGGACAGAGAGATTATACTCTTCCGCCCCTATTTTTTCAACAGTTTGTTTATGTACCTTGCGGTCGTGAGACGGCCTAGTAGATATTGTGGGACTTCCAGTATGCCCTTATTTTGTTCTTCAATGAAACTGGCAGAGGAACGTATATAAGTCTTTCAGCCGTCTCATCCCCTTTTTTGAATGCCCAGTCATAGAACTTAACCACATTGATATTCGATTCTTTCTTCTCCTTTGCAAGGAGTATAAACGTTGCACCTGCTATTGGCCATGCCTTCTTACCAGGGGCATTATTCAGCCAGAGGTAAAAGCCTTTCTTCGGGTCAAAATCAGCCGAACCCGCTGCCTCCTTAAAGCTTTCAAAACTTGGCTTAATAAAATTGCCTGCAGAGTTTTTCAGGAGTGTATGGCTAAGATTATTTTCCTTTGCATAGGCAAATTCAACATATCCTATAGAATACCCAACCCTCTTTACATAGTTTGCTACACCCTCATTACCCTTGCCTCCGATACCAGCAGGCCATTTTACAGAGGTTCCTGCGCCAACCTTTTCTTTCCAATCAGAAGATACAGCGCTCAGGTAATCGGTGAATATTGCTGTCGTACCTGAACCATCGGATCTGTGGACAACGGTAATCTCCTTATGGGGAAGAGCTTTGCCCGGATTTAATCGCTTTATCTTCTCATCATCCCAGTAGTTTATCTCTCCAAGATAGATATTGCAGAGTACGTTCGAATCGAGTTTCAGTTCGCCTGCCTTTATACCAGGGATGTTAACCACAAGAACAACCCCTCCGATGACAGCAGGAAATTGGAGCAGGCTGTCTTTCTCGAGTTCTTCCGGTTTGAGAGGCGCATCAGATGCCCCAAAATCCACGGTTCTGTTAACAATCTGCCTTATTCCTCCTCCGGAACCTATAGACTGATAGTTGAGCTGTGCCCCGCTAACCTTGTTATAGTCATATGCCCATGCGGAATAAACAGGGTAGGGGAATGATGCCCCGGCACCATTTAGCTTAGTATCAGCGGCAAATGAGCTGCCAAAGGACAGAAGGCTAATTGCCAATCCAGTTAATATACACAAAAACTTTGGTTTAAACATGTAGTTACCTCCTTCTTCATATTACGTATAAAAGGGTTTGTCCCTTCGTTTCAGTTCAAACTTATTGTTTGTAAATGCAATATATCAATAAAATGTTACAGTCATGTTACGATTGTATTAAGTTTTGGTTACGATCCCATCGATTCCACCTCCTTCTCTTTGTATCCTCCGGATCATCCTCCTGAGAAGCTCCTCTCTAGCTTCTAGATTTCCATCGTTTACCAGACGGAGGAGACTCACTTCGGACAGGGAGGCATATCCTCCATTGCTTCCCTGTCCGACTTCTATCCTATCCTCTGTTTGCTCTTCTCTTGTTGGCATCTTCTTCATGACACACGTCCTGACTAAGCCGATCGTGAAGGAGAGGAAATCGTGGGATCTTCCTTAGAACTTGTACTGGATCTGTATTAAAATTTCGTTATTATCGACAGAGCTTCCGCCGGTATCTTCATCCAGTACATAGTATTCGGTCTTCAACTTCACGTTCTTTGCCAATTCGGTAATCAAAGCTACTACTGTCATCTGTCTGTCCCATGTTGTCGTTTTGGCAACAGTCTGGGCATAATCCACATTCAGCACCCCATACCTTACCAATGGCTCGATAGACGGTATGTACCTTTTGTTTCCCGTCTTAATCTTATATGAAGCCTGTCCATACCAGGCATCTCGTTTCAAAGTACCGTCTTCCAACTTGGCCATCTCTCCCATAAGGGTAAGTCCTGCAGCGTTAAAGGTTACTCGACCTCCATATCGGGTCTGGGTATCATCGGTAGAGCTATATCCAGGAAAGTCGCTTGCCAGGGTAGCCATATCTGCGGTACTCAATTTACCTATAAACGCATAACCAAGGATATCAATCTTAACCGGGCCGATTTTTGGCGCTAAACCAAGCTTGAATCCCAATTCTTCGTTGCCAGTCTTGCTTCCTGCGTTGCGGTTGTCTCTCAGAGTCTTATAACTGGAGTCTTCTCCTAACTGTTTGGTGCCCAGAGGAAGTCCCTCACCGTAAGAAACGCCCCAGTAAACAGGACTTACCTTTCCTTCCCATACTATCTGGTACTGTTCATACCTCCACATGGCTGTACCCAGCATAGGATATGCCTCGGTCTTTCGATCTGCTCCTATGAAACGAGGGAACAGACCGGTCGACAGCTTTGATCCGAGGGGCAAGCCCTTCAACTCGGCAGCAAAAGCGGTTACTTGTGTGGCACTCGAGTTGGCTTCCAACTCTGCCCACATAGAGAACCCATTTGAATCAGAGCTGATCTGAGGTTTTAGCACAAACTTGTCAAGCTGAAATCGTGAATTGGTGTCTGAGACTCCGGCACCTTCGTCTGGAATCAGGTATTCGAATTCTAATGTTCCGCCAACGTCAAGGTTCCATCCTTTGGTGGAAAACAGGCGTTTAGACTTCTTTGCTTCCTTCTTTGCCCTTTCGCTCAATTCTTCATATTGCGATTGGGGGATAACATCTTTATCCTTAAGAATATCCAGGATTTCCTGTTCCACACTCTTTTCTGCGGCTTGAACCATAGGCAACCTGGTAAAGCCAAGTAAACTGATGATCATAAAAAGAACAACTACTGTTCTGATAAACCGTTTGTTCATAATTAACTCCTCCATTTCATAAATTAATTTGGGTAGTCTGTTTCTTTGAATTGCAACTTGCAAAGTCTGTCAATTTTACTCTATTCCACATCCCTCCCTTCCTATTTGCTTGATTCGTGGGAGAGTCTATGGTAAAAAAAGAAAGGCATACGATAAGGGGTAACAGTCCCTGTAGTATGTCACCGGGCTATCAGGTTTGATGCTTGCAGGCTCCCTGATAGCCCTTTTTTACCTTGAGACCCCACGTTGGTGTGAGTAATCGCTGCGGATCAGCAGCAAGACAGGAGGTGAACTTGCTGCTGGTTGTGAGGTGTAAGCGCCGAGCAGTCTGTAGATGTTCACCCGCAACGATTGTCTACATGCATCAGAGTATTGTTAAGGTTTTACAAATTGGGCAACCTTCGAAATTTCAGTTTTCAGATTACCTTAGTTTTGTTACAGCTTGATTACTATCAGGTTAAGATTCGGTTAAAGGGCTAAGGGGCTTCCTGAAAATGGGTAACCTCTACCCCCTCCTCATCTCTCAAAAGCGCCCTCGCATTCAGGATGGCTCTTTTCATATCCTCTTCCGGGGTCTTTGAAATCTCACCGTGTCCGGGATAAAGCTCGTTTATCCTCCTTGTCTCCAATACGCTGATGGAACTGATATAATCACCGACGCTGCCGGACTCACCGATGTAGGAGAGTGTCCCTCCTGCGAATAGAGTGTCCCCTGTAAAAAGGATCTTCCTGGTAAACTCATAGATGCAGATCGAACCGGAACTATGTCCGGGTGTATGCACCACTTCCAGTCTGTAATTTCCCAGATCAAAACAAAACCTGTTTTCCAGCCAGAGATGGACATTAAGAGACGGCTCGTTGATGTCCCCTGACTTATACATAGTAACGTATCTGTCCTCCACGGTGATCTTCGTAGCAGCAAAGCGATGGGCAGCAATTAAAGCATAATCCTGAAAATAGCGATTCGCTCCGATATGGTCGAAGTGTTCGTGGGTATTTATTACTATGTCAATATCCCTGACCTTGAGCCCCAGCGTGAGTAAGAACTTTTGCAATCTGGAGAAGTTCTTATCCACACCCGAATCGATGAGGAGATTTTTGTAATCACCCCTGATCAGGTAACTGTGGCTGCTTGTATCCTCGCCCCTGATCAAGAATATATTAGGGCATAACTCTGTAATCCGATTATCTTTTACCATAATCCATCCATTCACTCCTTTTGGCCATTTCTCTATCTTCATATACCTGGAAGATTTCATCCAAACGATTTAGCTTTAAATAAGTTAGTACCTTGGGGTTTAAAGAGCATAACTTCAAATCACCCCTTAGAAGGTTGACCTCTTTTCTGATGCCATTCAGAACCCCCACAAGAGTGATTGGCTCAAACTTTCCTAATTCCTCCATGTCCATAATCACCTTAATACCTTTTTCCTTGAGATAGGGAGACAGCCCCCCCCTTGCCATGACGGCTTCATTCTTTCTGGTCTCACCCGATACCTTTATGAAACAGAAACCATCTTCTTCAACAATATGATATTTCACTTCCTTACAAATCCTCCTTTGTATGTTTTTTCCTAATGCTGACTGTTTTAATAACAGATTCTTATTACGATTTGATTACGATTGGGTTAAAATTTGATTAAAATTGGTGGGTTCTTTAGATTGGGTTTTGAGGTGCTGTATGAGGAATTTGGCAAGTCTTTCAACTTGAGGTGCCGGCCTGGCACCTCAAGTTGAAAGTAAGATGTCAGAAGATTCTACTTCTCCTGTGATTGCCTCCTGGTTTGTTCCGTTACCATCTGTTGAAGGCTTGTAAGTGATTTAATGTTTGATGAACCTTCGACGGCTTTAACTGCGATATCCTGAACCTTTTGATACGCTTTTTCCAATTGCTCGGAGAGTTTTGCAATCTGTTCAGTCTGTTCTTTTACCGTCTTTTCCAGGGACTCGATTCGAGAGGTAAATACGTTTCGCTCACCATTGAATTCTTTTTTCAACAAATTCTCTTTATTAGTTGCTTCCAACAAGATTTTCTCTGTTGTTTCTTTGATTGCCTTATTGACAGCCGTTTCCATTTCTTTGGGAAAGGCACTGACCTTTTTCTGCAATTCGTTCAATTCATTTTCTCTTTCGGCTATCGCTTTTTCTCTCTCTGCCAAATCTTTTTCCATCTGCTCTTTTTTAAGCTGAATCTCTCTTTCCAGTTTCGCCTTCTCGTCTTCAAAATTATCTTTTGCTAACTGTTGTTCCCTCTTAAAGGCATAATGATATTCTTCCTTTTCCCTTTCCCTCCTTTTCGCCTCTGTAGCTTCCCGTTCTTTGACATCTGCCTCATGAATATTCTTCTCTTTTTCCCATTCCGCACTAATTGTCTGGATTTCCCTGTTCAATTCCTCTTTTCTGCCAACTATTTCGGATTCAAATTCCCGTCGCTTTTGGTTTTGGGATTCTATCAGTGCCACTAATGTCGCTGCCGATCTTTCTATCTCGTATACTTCTTTTAGTTCCCCTTCTTTAATCTCAATAGCTTTCTGAATTCCCTTGAATTTGTTGACCTCTTCCTCCAGTCTATCGGATATCTGAGTGAGCATCTTCCCGACTTCCAGCTTGAGACTGCTTATTCCTTTGACGACGCCTTCTGAAGAGAGGGAGTCTGCAACGGCAACAACCTCTTTCATCTTTTTCTCTTCCATCTTCTTTTCCGGTTTCGGTTCCGCTTCCTCCTTCTCATGCAATTGTTTCAGTAACGCATTATAGGTAGCCAGCATTTCTTGCTTGGTGTTTGACATAGAAATCTCTTTAGGTTCTACTTTTTTATCTACCATGATGTTATCTCCTTTCTAGCTTAAGTTATTTATCCCAGTAAATTGAAGCATCTTTGCCAATTTCTTACTTAACCTTTCATTTCCAGGGATAGTATATTTTATCCTGACCACTTCTTTGAAACTTCTACCATAGTCCTTACAAAATTTCCAGCCCTTTATTACCCTTCCTCTGCAATTCAGACACTGGACTTCCGACTTTAGACATCAGACTTTTCTGTAACCGTTCACGGTTTTCAGTTTACCGTTCACAGCAATTTCAACAGCGGGCATCACAACAGCAAGCTTAAGCTTGCTGTTGTGATACAAAGCTTGAAGCATTTTTGCCAACTGTTAACTGCAAATCGTAAACTGTGAACGGATACCCCTTATCTTTGTGTAATCTCTGGCGACTTTCTCCCCTTCAGTCTAATGTCTGATGTCTATGGTTTACTGTCTGAATTGTCCTGGTTGCCAGCCCTTTCGGATTCAGATAACAAATCAGTCTGATTTCCTCCATTCAGTCAATGGGATAAACTTTCCGGTAGCTGGATCGGACTTAAATATCTTCCAGGTGTTTCCACCTTTGTGGCTAGTGGGGCTGTAATTAATAGGACCACAAAGTCCTCCTGTACCAAAGTCCTTGATACCCTCTATTGCATTTATAAATGCTTCTCTGTCCAGAACTCTGCCAGCCCTCTTTAAACCCTCCACTGTTATGAGACCGAAAACCCAACCATGGGTATATATCTTCCCACGATAAGGTTTTTCTGTTCCAGGCTCGTACTTGAGGGTTATCTCCCTCATCTTGGCTACCCCTGGTCCATCGTCATACCAGGAACTCATATGGTTCACGGCATAAAATCGTTTTGCAGCGTCTCCAGCCGTCCTTATAACTTCCTCTGCACACGTAGCCCAACTTCCCAAAACGGGTATATCCAGCCCATATTTTTTTGACTCCCTCAAAAAAACAGCCGTTGACTGAGGGATACCGCCACAGAAAACTATGTGGCTTGCCCCAGCCCTTTTAGGTTCATTATTTGCGAACTGGCATCAAATGAACCCGGATTGAGGACCTCTTTAGAGACTGGGACGATATTATAAGACTTAAGTACCTTCAAGGCTGCTGCACTGTCAACTTTGCCCGTTTCGTTATCAGGATAGACCAATCCAATTCTTGGATCTCTGGGGTTTAGGTCTTTGAGAAGATAATCGATCAGCATCTTCATCTGGTTCGGATATATATCCGCAATGATAAAAACGTATCGCTTAAAGGGTTTTACAGTTATTTCAGGCATCACAGGGGATATTAAAGGGACTTTTTCCTTTTGTGCCGACCCGCTGAGGACAGTCACAGCACCGGTTGAAGAGGGGCCCATTAGGACGAATACAGAGTCCTTAAAAACGAGTTTCTTGAAGGCTGATATAGCCATTGGAATGGCGTAACGATCATCTTCTACCAGGAGATTGAGTTTTCTGCCATTAATCCCTCCTTGCTCGTTTATGTATCTGAAATAGCTCCGTATCCCTTGAGTGATTGGCACAGCAACATTGGCGGCAGGGCCAGTTTGATCCAGGATCAAACCTAATTTTATGGTGCTGTCAGTTACACCTGGGACATCGTTGGCATGTATAAATGTTTTGTCAACAATAACAATAAGTATGGCTATAAAACAGATAACTATTAGTTTATAACATCTCGATACCAATTCTACTTTCATATCCTCCTCCTTTTTCATTGTTTAAGGTTGATGGTCTCGTAAAAAGTCCAAAACCTCCTCCCCCTTGATGGGGAACTCTATATTGTCTCCCCTCCCGCCTGGGTAGGGGAAAATTTACTTTTTACGAAGTCGTCAAGGTTCGACTATGTCGTTCGTTAAAGGTTGAGTATTTAATTCTGCAGTAAGGATTCTATAAAGAGGCTGAGTTTGTGAAAGCCAGTTTGTGAGGAAGAACAAGAACGTTAACAGAAGTGGAACTTAAGTTCGAACTACATCCTGTGTGCAGGAGAGGAATGGGAGCACAGGAATCTTAGGTGTTTGCGAATGAACCGACTAGACATGATTTTCTTATTACCTATAGCACAAAAAGAGATTTTCCACAAGACATAATTACAGCAGCCTATTTTTCAATCAGCTTCTTAAATTCGTCTTCAGTCATCACAGGGTCATGGGTCAGGTCTTGGGGTCGCAGGTCATGCACAGGTCATGGAAAATCACTTTTGCTGCCAAAAACTTGCTTATCAGGACCTGACCCCTATGTGCTTCTATTTGCTGATCTGTCTCCCTTTCTCCAACCACATCGCCAGCCCATGTTTTTCGATGCATTTTCGATGCGTAATATCCCTTGACAAGCAAAAACAGACCTACTATACTTTCCTTGTCGAAAGCAATGTCTTATCAAAATAGGCAAAAAGGCGACAATAGAATCCCCAAAATAATTATTTAATAAAAGCCGAATATGCTATAATCAACACATATTTGGTGGATAAAGTATCCATTATCTTTTTAATTATCTTAACATTATGGATAAAAAAGAAAGTAGTCCGCCGATGTCTAATAAAAAAGCCATACCAACCCAAGAAAGACTTATCCTCGCGTTAGATGTAGAAAGCGTAGAAAAAGCGAAAGAGATGGTCTCTGATCTTGGTTCAACAGTCAATTTTTATAAACTTGGTCTCCAATTATTTATGTCTGGCAGATATTTTGAGCTTCTTGAATGGCTGCGTACTCGTGAAAAGAAAGTTTTTGTTGATTTAAAATTTTTTGATGTTCCTCAAACGGTTAAATCTGCTGTGGCTCAGCTTAAACATAGAGACGCGCAGTTCGCCAGCGTGCATGGGAACGATGCAATTTTACAGGCAGCGGTTGAAAATAAAAATGGCCTCAAAATATTGGCAGTAACAGTATTAACAAGTCTTGATAAAAAAGATCTGGATGACTTGGGATTTAAGTGTGATGTTGAAGAATTAGTCCTTTCCAGGGCCAAACGTGCTTTACAATTAGGTTGTGATGGAGTTATTTCATCCGGGTTAGAATCTTCTCAGTTAAGAAGTGATTTAGGTGATAATTTTTTAATAGTAACCCCCGGCATTCGTCCAGTTGAGAATAAAGATGATCAGAAAAGAACAGTAGATGTGAAGACAGCATTTAAAAATGGTGCCGATTATGTTGTAGTAGGCCGTCCTATCTTGCAAGATAAAAATCCTGCCAAAAAAGCAGAAGCATTTCAAAAAGAAATTTTTTCAATTTTTTCAATTTAACTCATAACAATATATTGAATAGTTTCCTTTCAATATCAGGAAGTTCCGAGACCGTCAATACCAAATTTATATTCTTAGGATGTTTTCTGTTCAATGCCGATACAGCCTGGCTCGTTTCCGATTCTAACGAGGTTTGACGCAATTCTCGAAAAATGAGCCGTTGCACCGAAACAGTGTGTGGACTATAAAAAGTGGCTCAGGTATTTTCTGGATTTCTGCGCCAAATATCCGGACGATCCATGAGGTACTCGGACACGGTTGTCCCAAGAATTCGTTGCCGGTTTTGAGCCGGGAAATGTTTTCAAATCTGGATCTTGGCTTCTGCCATCAGATCATCCTCCTTCATCTCATACAGAGCGTCCAGGAGAGAAATCTGAAACGTCCCGGGACCAAAGGACCTTTCGGCAGCCTTTTCTCCGGCCAGTCCAAAATAGGACAGACCTGTGGCAGCCGCTTCCATGGAGTCGGGTTCGACAGCGAGAAAGGCGCCTATAATCGCCGTGGCGGTACAGCCTGTCCCAGTGACATGACTCATCATCTCATGTCCGTTCATAACGCGACAGATACGATTACCGTCGGTTATCAAATCCACAGTCCCCGTAATAGCAAGGGTTGTTCTGAGTTCTACGGCCAGAGCTATAGCCGTCTCGGCTGCCTGATCCACGGAATGGATTGAATCAACACCCTTTGTTCGCGCCTTAGATTTTTCTCTTCCCAGAGAGAGTATCTCCGAGGCGTTTCCCCGAATCACCTGGATCGAAAGCTCTTCAATCAGTCTTTTGGCAGAATCTGTGCGCAGGGATGTGGCCCCTGCGCCAACAGGATCAAGGATAACAGGAACGTGCAGCGCGTTGGCCTTTTTCCCGGCCCTCAGCATTGCATGGACCCAGGGAGGGCTTAACGTACCGATATTGAGCACCAAAGCTCCTGCAAGGGAAACCATCTCCTCTACTTCTTCAGCCGCATGAGCCATCACCGGAGATGCACCACAGGCAAGCAGGGCATTTGCTGTATAGTTCATGACGACGTAGTTGGTGATGTTGTGAACGAGCGGTTTTCTTTCACGAATACTTCTAAGGTTTTCTGCAGCCTTCATTGCCATGTTCCGGTTAAACATCCTAACCTCCTCGTTTTTTTAATTAATGACCCTGATGCAAGCAGCAGGGTATCCACACACCCCTCTCCTGAGGGGATTGGAAAAAAAGGGGAGGGTGATATCAGAGACTCACCACTACCCTGCTTGGAGCATCCGGCAACAGGATCAATAGCTTTTGTGTTCTCCGCTCAAGTCCTTACTCTGCTGGGTCCTTTGCAGAACGAAAATGATCCCAACTGAGAGATTTAACAGGACGCCTCTCACCATCAGGGAGGAGTAATGTAATCCCGGGAGCGGTACCCGTGATCCTCCCCACTTCCGTCAAGGGGGCAGCACAGCATTTTTCCGCAATAGAGCGGAGGAGGGCTACATGCTGTGGATGGCAGGTAATGACCATCTCGTAATCATCGCTCTCCCCCAGAAAGAAGTCGTGGGGGTCACGGTGGAGTATGCGAGCAGCGTCATAGATGCCCTCGCTGACGGGGATTTTGTCTTTGAATAATTCTGCCCCTACCCCGCTCTCTTCACAGATATGCCCCAGATCTCCCAGAAATCCATCGCTCGTATCTATCATGGCTGTGGCAAAGCCGGTTTGTGCAATTGCCTTTCCTAAATGAGCCCTGTGAGGTGGTATGTTGTAGATAGTGACCAATGGATGCCTTGCCAACGAAGCGTCATTCGGTGTGTGAAGTAATAACCGGAGCCCGGCAGCGGCCTGGCCGGGGTAACCTGTAACCAGAATTGCGTCTCCCGGCTTTGCCCCGGAGCGGCGAACCAGTTTTCCCTGCTCTACTTCGCCTAATAGGGTAATATCGATGAACATCCCATTTCCCGACCTCGTGAGGTTTCCTCCGATAATGGAAGCGCCAAAGGGGTTCAACTCGGCGATAAACCCCCGGTAGATCTCCTCCACGTCCCGGACAAACATCTCAGCCCGCAATCCAAGCGATATGAGAGCGTAAAGAGGAGTGCCACCCATGGCTCCGATGTCGCTGATGTTTATGGTCATGGCACGGCGACCTAAGTCCATGAAGCTGATATGCTGCGGCAGATAATGACGGCCTTCTACCATACTATCACAGGTGACCAGGAGTTCATATCCCGGTCTGGGAAGGAAGGAAGCCGTATCATCCCCTATGCCAAGGCTTAGCCGCTCAGACCGGAGGCCATCCCGATTCACAAGATCATTGATTCTCCGAATAAGGCCGAATTCTCCGATGTCACTTACCTTCTCAAGCATATAAGTCAGACTCCATTAAACATTTGAGAGCTTTGGCTGCTGACTTTGGGTCATTTTGGCAACTGACTTCAGAGATCACTGCAATACCATGTACCCGAGCATGAAGCACCATAGGGACATTGCCCCTGGTGATCCCTCCGATAGCGATGATGGGAAGAGGAATCGTCTCCACGATTTGGCTCAGAAGGGCAAGTCCGCTCGCAGGGCCGGCATCATCCTTGGATGCCGTTGGATAGACAGGACCGAACCCGACATAGTCCGCACCTTCTATAAGACATGCCCGAGCCTCTTCCAGGTTCCCTGCCGATCCGCCAATGATAGCATCCTCCCCGAGGAGCTTTCTGGCAAGGGGGATAGGAAAGTCGCCCTGCCCGAGGTGAACGCCGTCTGCATGGCAAGCTATTGCCACATCCACTCGATCATTAACAATAAAGGTCACGCCAGTCTGTTTGCACATGGCCTGTATCTGCTCAGCTACACGAATCATCTGCTTCGTGGTCCCATCCTTCTGCCGAAACTGGATTGTATCGGCTCCTCCGGCAATGGCTAACTCAGCAAGCTCCACGTGCGAGTAACGGGTTTGGAGGGTGGTATCAGTGAGAACGTGAAATCTGCCAATTTTCTTCACTTTTTTCTCCTCCCAATAAGCCTTTCACTGTCCTGATGGTATAATTAAAGTAATTAAAGGGGAATTAAAGGGGACGGTTCTCTTTTCCTCATGCCGGGCTTTTTCCACATTTCCCAGGTATTCCTTCACCCACCCTTTGTGGCTACTCCTCAACTGATCATATGACCTGGCTTCGAGAAAGCCCAGCATCCTCTAGTAATCAATGCTGTGGCCCGACCCTGTTACACACCTACAACAACCTATTTTTCAATCAGCTTCTTAAATTCACCTTCAGTCATAATATTAACACCTAAAGCCCTTGCCCTGTCAGCCTTGGAACCAGGGTTTTCTCCTGTTACAACATAGGTAGTGTTCTTGCTTACGGCAGATGCAGCCTTTCCCTAAGTTCTAAGCACTTACGGGCGTTAGAAAGGTCTTTTTAATAAAACCGGCCAATGTATTCAGCACCAGCGGCGATGAGATAATGGCAAGCGCAATGTGCTTGCCAGCCCCTATGCCACGATTCAGGTAGGTGCTGCTTCTCGCCGTCTGAGTGCATGAAATGGTTCTGCCCACAGGCTACGTTCACAATGCAAGCTAAAGAAAAGATCAGGCAACCTTTTTGGCAAGCAACTCGCGTACTGCGGGAACCAGCTCGTTTGGAACTTCTATGAAGGTTTGGGATGTATTTTCCCAAGCAGCCTCATCTTCGGCAACCGCCTCTTCCTCGGTCTGGTTTTCGTAATGATCGAGTACACGCTTGACACGCTCATCATCCCATCCATTTGGGAACTTGCTCTTTTTCATCATCTCTGTCTCCTTCGGCAGCGACGCCGATATGCCTTAAGGGGTTTCCCTATCAGTTCATATGCAGTGATCACAAACACGCTATCTGGCACAGGATCGGGGACGTAAATGTCTGTCCTAAAGGATCAAAGCCGGAAAGGTCTTGCCTTTTTAATTTGTTCCTAATTTTTTCAAATAATCTTACAGTCTCCTCAGTATATAATCGTTCACCACAATTGAGACACACTTCAGCATGGATTTGTAAAACAGCAGTATGATTTCCTCCTTGTAAAATCTTTTCGACTACCTTCTCCTTTAATTCACCCCCACAAACAGGACATTTTTCAAAGGGTAACATCATTTTTCCCTCCTTATTCGACAATTGACCCAAATATCTGAATCGGGCCGATATACCGTTACGTCAGTTCAATAATGAAGTGCAACACTTGGGAAAGTAGAAAGGAAAATGCTATCCCCTGCCCTTCCAATATCTTGGTTTTCGGTGAAGGTGAACAACCGCGATGATAAATATCTTTTCAGTCTCGATCCGATAGATCAATCCATAAGGGAATCGCTTCAAGAGATACCGCCGGTATTCACCTTCATAGATTGACCAGAGTAATGGAAATTGTCGAATCCTATTCACTCCTTGTTCTATCTCATCAAGGAAATCGCTTCCAAGCTCTGTCACTCGTTCTTCATAATAGACAGCCGCTGCTTTCATTTCCTCGTTGGCATCGTGATGAAATTCTATTTCATACATCTTAGTTTTTCGCGAGCTTCCCTGAGAACTTGGTCAGATGGTTTAGTTACGGATGCACCAGCCCTGATTTCCTGATCCCTTCGATGTATTTCGGCAAGCCAAGCGGATTTAACCCCCGCGTCTTCCTTCTCTTCAAGACTCTGGATTAGTATCTCGGCAAGTTCGGCCCTACTTCCGGCGGGCAAAGCCATGGCCTTTGTGGAAACTTCCTCAAACTCAGTCATAATGTTTCCTCCATCAATTAGAACAGTATTGATGTTTCACTCGGCGTATAACGAGTTTGTAGAATAAGTCCTCACAAGATCAAAACCCTCAGTTTTCGGGGGTCTCTTGACCCCTCCCCTGTATGAGATCGTCGTATACAGAGCATCCTGAGAGGTTGCATTTTCTTCAAACTCACCGGATTCGTGCGAGATTGACTTTTTCTACAGACTCAATGCGGCAGTTGAGCAGTGCCCCGGAGGGGCAATCTGTCTCGAACTCCTGGTTCTCCCCGCAGCGGAGCGGAGGGGAGGTTCAGGAGTTCGCTGCTCAACTGCCGCATTCTCCCCGAGCGGAGCGAGGGGAGAACGAAAAGCTAAGCCGCCGCGCCGGTTGCTTTGATGAAAACCGCCGAGCGTCCCCGCGGTCGGCTTGAGTGACTGGTTGGGCAATCTTTTTTGTCCGATTTCAATGGCTGACCCTTTGTCTCCCTGTCTCTATGCCCCGTGTCAATGGCTGCCCCCCCTATTTTTCTCTTTCAAAGTGAATTCACCCTAAGAGGCTCAGACCTTAGTAGAAATTCAATATCTATCTCATTTGATACTTCATCACCAAAGCGCTTAGAAATTTTCGTCAAAATGTCCTTATTTAATGCTCCAATTAGTTTATATTTTCTATCTTTAGGGTTTCTCGACTCATTCCAAATGACTTTTTTAAAATATTCAACTTCATAAACTAATTTTTCACATAATTTATCATATGAATCTTTCTTGCCAATATTGCCATATACATAAATAGGAATGCTTTCACCAGTATCCTTATTCTTATACATAACCCATACCTGACATAAATAAGTAGTCGTATTATTTAATAAAGCCATTGCGGGTTTTGTATGACCCATGCTAATCTTGAATTTATCTATTAGCTCTTCGTCAGGAATTAATACCGATATGTGTCCTGTCTTCTTTAATTTATTTTGATATTCTTCTCCGATTATATATCTGATGAGATCGGAATCAATTGATGTAACGGCACCGGTTATAATAAAATCTTTAGTTATTGATTCTGAGAAATATTCTCTATACATCTTTTTCCATATTTTCTGAGTCATTATTAGTGGAATGCTGTTTGCTTCTTCTTTTTCCGTCATTTGGATGACTTGAATTCCTTCGTTTACAATGCTTTCCAATGATCCACCATACCCAAAAAATTCACTTGTGTTCAATGCAGCAAAATCGTCCCCGCCTTTTGATATTTTGCCGTGAATATCATCCGCCATATCCACGAAACTCATTAATCTTGGCTTATAAAACTCAGTAAATGGAGCTATAGAACCTACAAGATTTCGCACTACAAATGTTGATCCTTTGTATTTATCAGCGATTTTCATACATCCTCTGACGCCAAGATCATTAAAAGGCTTTTTCAATATAATATGAGAGAATCTTTCGTATTCATCTTCTGCTATATCAATAGTTTTCCGAATTATTCTGTACACGAGTATGCCAAGTTTGTAATCGTAGAAACTGGAAAACATAAATGTGCCCTCCTACTGGAAATTCGTGTTAATTCAAACAAAGGTATATTAGCGGAACTCTGTTAGCATTTTAACTCACTCCTATCAATGAGGCCCAACAATGTTATTAAGCGACAAAATAAGTATAGCAGAAATAGGCTTTTTTGTGAAATAAAATTGCCATAACCCATTAATATAATTATATTCACTTGTCGGTTAACACCACAAACGGAAGGAATACACTACAGCAACCTAGTCTTCAATCAGCTTCTTAAATTCATCTTCAGTCATAATATTAACACCTAAAGCCCTTGCCTTGTCGGCCTTGGAACCCGGGTTTTCTCCAATTACAACACAGGTAGTGCTACTGCTTACAGCAGATGCAGCTTTCCCCCCTAATTCCTCTACCCTTCTTTTGGCTTCATCTCTTGTGAACGAACTCAGGGCTCCTGTGAAAACAAAAGTCATGCCTTCCAGTTTGCTTTCTTTCAGGGATTCAATTTCATGGTATCTTACCCCTGCCTGTTTTAACCTGTCTATCACTCTAAGGTTCTCTTTTTGTTCAAAGAATTTAACAATACTCTTTGCTATCTTAGCCCCAATCCCGTAGGTACGGGCTAGTTCATCTTCATTTGCATTTATCAGACTTTCCATATCTTTAAAATTGTTCGTCAAAATCCTGCTGATATGTTCACCTACGTGCCTTATTCCCAGGGCATAGAGCAGTCTTCCCATGGTAGTTTCTTTGCTCTTTTCAATAGATTCTAAGAGGTTTTGAGCGGACTTTTCAGCCATCCTTTCAAGTCCTGTAAGGTCTTCCTTAGAAAGGGAATACAGGTCAGCCGCATCCTTTACGAGCCCCTTGTCTGTCAATTGGGCAACCAGCTTGTCTCCCAATCCATCAATATCCATGGCCCTTTTTGAGGCAAAATGCTTGATGGTTTCTTTGAGCTTTGCAGGGCAGGAAAGCCCCAGACATCTTTGGACAGCCTCACCTTCGGCCCTGAAGACCCCGGCACCACAGACAGGGCATAGTTCTGGCATAGTAAATCTTTTCTCCTCCCCTGTACGCTTTGTCTCAATTACCTTGACTACCTCAGGGATAACGTCTCCTGCCCTTTGGACAATCACTGTATCTCCAATCCTTATATCCTTCTTGTTAATCTCATCCTGATTGTGCAGGGTTGCTCTGCTAACCTCAACCCCTCCTAACCTGACTGGTTCCATTATCGCCACCGGGGTCAGGGCGCCTGTCCTTCCCACCTGCACCACAATATCCTTAATCCTGGTGGTTTCCTGTTTAGGTTCAAACTTATATGCCACTGCCCAACGGGGGCTCCTTGATACTGTTCCCAGTCTGTCCTGTAGTCTGAGACTGTTGACCTTTAAAACAATGCCGTCTATCTCATATCCCAGATCGTCTCTTTTTTCAGTCATCTCCCTGTAATAGTTGATAATATCTTCAAGATTTCTGCATATTCTGATGTGGGGTATTACCTTTAGACCCCATTGATCAAATGCCTTTAGAATTTCCATGTGGGTGTCGAGGGATGTGCCAATGACCCTCCCAATTCCATGACAGAATATATCGAGGGGTCTTTGAGCGGTTATATTTGAGTCCAACTGACGCAGAGAACCTGCTGCAGCATTTCTGGGATTGGCAAAAAGCGGTTCTCCTTCATCTTCTCTCCTTCCGTTGAGTTCTTGAAAATCTCCTGTTCCCAGGTAAACCTCTCCCCGCACCTCCAGCAATTCCGGAATCTTTCTTTCTTTACCAATAAGCCTCAAAGGAACAGACCTTATGGTTTTGATGTTTTGGGTAACCCCCTCTCCAACGACTCCGTCTCCTCTAGTAGATCCTACAGTGAGCCCTCCCTGTTCATATACAAGCTCCACTGCTACACCATCCACTTTAGGTTCGGCAATGTAGTCAATATCTCCCGTAGTGTTCAGAAGCTTTTTTATTCTCTGGTCGAACCCTTTTACCTCTTCTTCATCCATAGCGTTGGTCAGACTGAGCATAGGGAGGGAATGTTTAACCGGCATAAACTCATTCAGGGGGGGTGCCCCTACTCTTTGAGTGGGGGAGTCAGGGGTAGTCAATTCAGGGGATTCTTTTTCCAGGTTTTCCAGTTGTCTCATCAACTTATCGAACTCAGCATCGGATATCTCAGGGTCATCAAGTACATAGTAACGGTAATTATGATAATTGATCTTTTCTCTCAATTCATTGATTATGTGTTGAGCATCACTTTTTTTCATAACAACACCAAACGAAGCCTTAATTAGAGTAGGCACAGAGGCACAAAGCGCCAAAGGCACAGGGTAGGAGAAAAAGCCTGAGCAGTTACAACAAAATAGTATTTGACAACCCCAGTATTCTTAAATATTATGTAACAAAAACAGTAACTATTCATGTAGGCACAAAGTAACCGTTCACGGTTTACAGTTATCGGTTCACGGTTAAAAAAACAGAAGTTAGGGGAGAGTTAAAATCAATATCCAAAATGCTTCAATAGTTGTATAATAACAGCGGGCTTAAGCCTGCTGTTGTAATTACTGTGAACTGTGAACTGTAAACCGACAACCGTGAACAGATACGTCATGTTATCCTTTGCTTTGTGTCTATGTGCCTTTGCCACTTTGTGCCTGAGTTAGTTACTAAAAACAATATAATAGTAAAAAGGCTTTTTTACAACAGAAAATATCTGTAACATGGGAGAAGAACAGGATTATGAAATGTCCCTTTTGCTCCAATCTTGACAACAGGGTTATAGATTCAAGGCTTAGCAAAGACGGTAATATCATAAGGCGCCGAAGGGAGTGTTTGGATTGTAAAGAAAGATTTACGACCTATGAAAGGGTTGAAGAGGTTCTTCCATCGGTAGTTAAGAAGGATGGACGCAGGGAACCTTTTGATCGAACCAAGATATTTAACGGGATTAAAAAGGCATGTGAGAAACGTCCGGTAAGCATTAATGCGATTGAAAATGTGGTTGATGAAATAGAACGGGAATTTCAGGACAGCGGTGAAAAAGAGATAAAGTGCTCGGATATCGGTGAGAGGGTAATGAGGGCATTGCATGACATAGATGCAGTGGCTTACGTCAGATTTGCTTCAGTTTACCGTCAATTCAAGGATGTAAGCGATTTTATGGTAGAAGTCCGGGAACTCCTTGGGGGGCAGAAGGAAACCAAGAAAGAGTGAGTTTTGAGATGTATGAATAAAGAAGAGTACATGAGATTAGCCATTAGGCTGGCTAAAAAGGCCCGAGGCAGAACAAGCCCCAATCCTTTGGTAGGGGCTTTGGTGGTTAAGGAGGGTGAGGTTGTTGGTAAAGGTTTCCACCAAAAAGCAGGGGAGCCTCATGCCGAGATTAATGCCATAAATAACGCGGGGGGGAAGGCAAGAGGAGGAGAACTGTATATTAACCTTGAACCATGTAATCATTATGGAAGGACTCCTCCATGTACCAAAACGATTATTGATAGCGGGATTAAGAGGGTGTTTGTTGGGATGGAGGACCCCAACGAAGTTGTGGCAGGCAGTGGTATTCAATGCCTGAAGGATAATGGAATATATGTGCAAACAGGCATACTAAGAGAGGAATGTCAGAGGTTAAATGAGACATATATAAAGTATATAACTGAAAAAAGGCCATTTGTAATTCTCAAATCAGCGGCCAGCTTAGATGGCAAGATTGCTACCAGGGTTGGAGATACCAGATGGATTACCAATGAAAAGTCCAGGGCTTTTTTGCACAGGTTGCGGAACGATGTAGACGGGATTTTGGTAGGGATTGGTACGATTATGGCAGATGATCCTGAGCTTACTACCCGTTTAAATGGCAGGAGGGGTAAAGATCCTGTGAGGATAGTCGTTGACAGCAAGTTGAGGATAATGCTTCGGGCAAAGGTTTTGAATCCTGAATCCAAGGCGGGAACCATTATTGCCACCACTGAATTGGCACATAAGGAGAAGATAAAAAAATTAGAGGAATTAGGGGCAAGGGTACTTATTGTCGGTTCCAAAGAAAACAGGGTTGATTTGAGGGAGCTTATGTATGAGCTTGGCAAACTGGAGATTACCAGCCTGCTTATTGAGGGCGGCGCTGAGATAAATGCCTCTTCTCTTGGCAGCGGCATTGTAGACAAAGTTTTATTTTTTTATGCTCCCAAGATCATAGGGGGGGCAGATGCATTAGGCATGGTGGGTGGCGAAGGCGTTGAGAAGCTTCATGATGCCATTAATCTAAAGAATATCAGGGTTAGAAGACTGGGAGACGATATTTTAGTTGAAGGCTACATAAACAAAGGTAAGCGTTCAGCAACCAGCGATCAGCCGTCAGCCTGAGACCAAACGTGTGGGGCGAGTTAAGAAATTTAAGACTTGAAACTGAAACCTGACCGCTGAAAGCTAAATGCTTATAAGGAGTTACATGTTTACAGGATTAATAGAAGATGTAGGTACCATAAAGAAGATTGATAAAAAAGGCAGTTATATGAATGTCCTTATAGAGTGTAACCTGGATTTTACTGAAACAAAAACCGGTGATAGTATCTCTGTGGATGGCGTTTGTCTGACTATTGTTGAACTGTTGCCAAAAGGATTTAGAGCGGAGGTTTCACCTGAGACCTTACAGAGAGCCACCCTTAGGGAGATAAAGGAGGGACAAAAGGTAAATTTAGAGAGAGCCATGCGTATTTCAGGCCGATTGGGGGGGCACCTTGTTTTGGGTCATGTTGATGGTATTGGAAAGATTAAGGGGGTTTCCAGAGATGTAAATTCCACGAAGATGAAAATATCGGCCTCTAAAGATATAATGAGGTATATAATTGAGAAGGGTTCTGTGGCCATTGATGGTATCAGTTTAACTGTGAATGATTGTACAGATGATGAGTTTGGTGTGAATATAATCCCCCATACAGCGGGGCACACTACCTTAAGCAATAAAAAAGTTGGCGACAGTGTCAATATTGAAAATGATATAATCGGAAAGTATGTAGAAAGGTTCTTAGATAAAGGACAAGTCAAAAGAGAAGGAGATAGTAAAATTAATAGGGAGTTTCTTAGTAAACATGGTTTTTCGTAAGTCGCTTGTAACTAATTAAGCCACAGATTCACACAGATGAACGCAGATAGACTTAAACAGCGGGCTCAAGCCCGCTGTTATAAGCAAGAAAAAATATCAGTGGATGATCAGCGTAGATCGGTAGCTGAGTAGTTACAGTCGTTTTTCTATTCACGACTCACGACTCACGATTCACGAACTTAGGGGGGGGGCTTAAATGGCATTAAGCACAATCAAAGAGGCAATTGAGGATATAAAAAAGGGAAAGATAATAATCCTTGTTGATGATGAGGACAGAGAAAATGAAGGAGACTTAATGATGGCAGCGGAGAAGATAACTCCTGATGCTGTCAACTTTATGGCCAGATATGGGAGAGGGCTTATATGTCTGACCTTAAATGAAAAAAGGGCGAAGGAATTACACCTGTCTCCTATGGTGACGGATAACACCTCTCATTTTAATACTGCATTTACAGTTTCTATTGAAGCAAGGTGCGGGGTTACTACCGGTATTTCTGCCGCAGATAGGGCTATGACAATCTTAACTGCTATAGACGAAAAGACAAAACCTCAGGATCTCGCTCGACCCGGTCATATCTTTCCTATTATCGCGAGAAATGGTGGGGTGCTGGTAAGAACAGGCCAGACAGAGGGTTCGGTTGATCTGGCCAGACTGTCCGGCTTGATACCGGCTGGTGTGATCTGTGAGATAATGAAAGACGATGGAACTATGGCGAGGATGCCAGATTTAGAGATATTTGCTGAAAAACATGGCTTAAAAATTGTTACAATTGCCGATATAATTGAATATCGATTGCAAAACGAGGGTCTTGTCAGGAGAGTTGCAGAGACACGTATACCTACCCTGTATGGTGGGGAATTCAAGGCTATTGCATATGAAAATGACGTAGATAGTCATCAGCATCTTGCGCTGGTTAAAGGAGATATTAACCCGGAAGACGAGATTTTGGTAAGGGTTCATTCCGAGTGTTTAACAGGTGATGTCTTTGGCTCCCAGAGGTGTGACTGCGGGGAACAACTCCACACTGCTATGAGGATGATTGAAGAGGAAGGTAAAGGTGTTATTGTTTATATGCATCAGGAGGGAAGGGGTATTGGGCTGATTAATAAGCTTAGAGCCTATGAGCTTCAGGATCAGGGTTTGGATACTGTTCAGGCCAATGAGCGGCTTGGTTTTAAACCCGATCTTAGAGATTATGGTGTAGGGGCACAGATCCTTCGTGATTTAGGGGTAAGAAAGATGAGACAGATGACAAATAACCCTAAAAAGATTAAGGGTATAGAGGGGTATGGGCTGGTAGTTACAGAGAGGGTGCCCATTGAGACTAAGCCTAATGATAACAACATTAAGTATTTGGAAACAAAGAAGAAGAAAATGGGGCATATGTTGAATATAAAATAGAGGGTAACTACTCAGGTTCAACGTTCCAGGGTTCACGGTTCAAGGTTAGAGCAACCAACCGTGAACTGTGAACCTGACAACCTGAGTAGTTAGAATAGAGGTATATCCGGGAATACGGCTTTTCATAGACATCAGAGGTTAAGAGGAGGAAAATATGTTACGGAAGATAATAGAAGGGAAGATAGATGCTCGTGGTTTGAAGTTTGGAATCGTAGTGAGCAGGTTTAATGATTTTATCAGTGAAAAATTGCTTGCTGGGGCATTGGACGCATTGATTAGATCTGGCGCAGATGAAGATAACATTGAAATAGTAAAGGTTCCCGGTTCATTTGAGATACCTCTGGCTGCAAAAAAATTGGCTAAATCTCAAAAGTACAATGCTGTTATATGCTTGGGTGCAGTTATCAGGGGCGCTACCCCTCACTTTGAATATATCAGTGCAGAAGTTACCAAGGGTATTGCCAACGTTTCTTTAGAGTGTGAAATTCCTATCTCTCTGGGTGTAATTACTACAGACAATATAGAGCAGGCAATTGAACGGGCAGGTTCGAAGTCGGGCAATAAAGGGTGGGACGCAGCCATTTCTGCCATAGAGATGGCAAATATTCTTAAAGAGTTAGGGTAAATACTGTTGATTCAGACATTAGACCATAGACTTCAGACATTAGACTGAAGTGGGGAAAATAGCCAGAGATTTATAGAAAGATAGTATCAGTTCACCGTTTACGGTTTGCAGTTAACAGTTGGCAAAAATGCTTCAAGCTCTATATAACAGCGGGCTTAAGCCTGCTGTTGTAATTACTGTGAACGGTAAACTGAGAACCGTGAACGGTTACGAAAGATAAAGGCATAGCAGATAGCAGATAAGTCTGAAGTCTGAAGTCCAGTGTCTAATATAAGGTTACTGAGGGTTTAATGGGAAACAGGCGTAAATCCAGAGAGCTAGCCCTCCAGATTCTCTATCAGATTGATGTAAGCCGTGATAATGTCAGGGATGCCTTAGACCTTTTCTGGCAGAATTTTAAGGGTTTGGAAATGGCCATGGAGTTCACTGAAAAATTGGTAGAGGGTGTCTCTAATAACAAGAAGGAAATTGACAGGCTTATTGAGGAATGCTCGGAAAATTGGAGACTAAAGAGGATGTCCAAGGTAGACAGGAGTATATTAAGGCTAGCCAGCTTTGAACTCTTATACTGCAATGATGTTCCAGCCAAGGTTACTCTGAATGAGGCCATAGATTTGGGGAAGAAATTCGGTTCAGAGAAGTCAGGTTCATTTATAAATGGTATATTAGATAGAATATCAGCAGGTATTGGTAAAGATTGCTGATAGGCAAGAAATAGGACTAAATGCCTGTTTCCTCATACTCCCCAAAAACGTTCTTCAAAACCCCGCATATCTCACCCAATGTGACCTGTGCCTTGACCGCGTCAATAAAGTAGGGTATCAGGTTTTCATCCTCCTTCCTGGCCGCACTCTCTATCTTCTTGAGTTCAGAACTTACCAGGCTATTGTCCCTTTCTGCCTTGATTTTTTTCAGTTTGGCGATCTGTAGTTTTTCTGCCTCTTCCCTTTTCATGGCGTTGTATGGGTGTGGCACAAGCATCTTAGGAAGCACCTCGAGTTCATTTTCACCCGTGAATTTATTGACTCCCACGACTATCATCTCGCCTCGTTCTATTTGAGACTGACGCTCCCATGCCTGGCGTGCTATAAGACGTTGAGTCCAGCCACTCTTTATCGTCTCCACAGCACCACCCAATGAATCGATTTTGTTGATGAGTTCCCATGCCTCTTCCTCGATCTGGTCGGTGAGAGATTCTACATAATAGGAGCCTGCCAGTGGGTCAATCACCTCCTCTAAGTGTGATTCATACCTCATGATTCTGGTAGCATCGTCCCGGAGTTGACGTGCCTCATAACTCCATCCAAGCCCCAGAGGCTCATCAAAAGGTATGCCTCCCGAGGCCTGCCCACCAGAAAAGCATCCGGCAATACCGCCAATAACACTACGAATCAAATTGTTTAATGGGCGCTGTTTCGTACAGTAGTCAGCGTCATGTCTGGCAGAATATGCCGATCGCATCGTCATTGTTCTGGGGTCCGTAGCGCCAAAACGTTCCTTCATGATCTTGGCCCACATCCTCCTGACCGCTCGCCACATAGCTATCTCGCGGAAAAACTCAGGACCGCCTCCAAGTCCGAGGAAGGTGAAACGTGGCACAAACTCGTCTACACTCAGCCCGGTGGAGATCCCCAGTTTCATATAGGCGATCGCATTGGAAAGGGTGATGGCTATTATCTGTGGTTGGGTCAGCGCTCCAGCCGAACGCATGTGGTCTCCAGCAATACTGATTGTGTTAAATAGAGGCATAGATTTTGTGCAAAAGGCAATAGTATCACGTATCATCCTCATGGAAGGGTCTACCGGAAAAATGTGGGTGCCTCTCCCCAGTATCTCCTTCAAGATATCATTCTGGGGGGGTCCCCCTGAGCCTGGCTATGGGAACACCTTGCCTTTCTGCCAGAGCAACATACATAGCGATGATTATGTTAGCCGGGGCATTTATGGTCCAGTTGGACGCGATCTGGTCCAGAGTCACCACTCCCTTAAAAGCATCGTACAGAGTAGCAAAGTCCTGCAGGGTATCTATTGCCACGCCAGTGCCCCCCACTTCTCCTTCAACAAAAGGATCATCGGAATCGAAGCCGCACTGCGTGGGCAGGTCAAAGGCAATGTTAGCTCCCCTCCGGCCTTCACTCCGCCAGAGATCACGAGTATCCTCGGCCCTGCCAAAACCACTGTACTCTCCTGCTCTCGACCTTACACCACTGGACACTATGGCGCCAGAATCTATGCCTCTATCCAGAGGCGGATTGAAAGTCGGAAAACTTGCGCGGGTAAATGGATATTCACCCGGGAAACCAACGTCATCTAAAAAATTCCAGTCTTTCCTCAGGTCGAGCGGGGTGTATGTCCGAGTATAGGGTTTGTCTCTTCCCAGTCTTTTAAGGCTGGCTTTGAGCGTGGTTTCCCTCCATTTTTCCTCCCTCTCCTCTATTTTTTTTCGGTCATCCGGCATGTTACTTCCTCCTATTATTGACAAAAAGAGACCTTTGAAAAAGTATGTTTCTTTTGAAAAAGTATCCCTGAGAGCGAATATCTTGCAACAGTTCACAGCGGTCAGCTATCAGCATTCAGCAATTATTTTTCAAAACTTCCGCTGTCTTATTTTAGTAGTTGGTATAACTTATGTAATCCATCCTGATCACCGATCCCTGTAAAATGCTTGGAGCGAGCTTAGATGGGTCAAAAAATGTATGCTGAAGAGAAAAGGGATACTTTTTCAAAACTCTCAAAAATTCGTTTTTTACAAACAAGTATAGGGAATTTGGGCTTGTGTGTCAAGGATTTAATGTGGTCCAGCTATTTTCCTGGAGTTTCCTGAGTTTTTTATTGAGGATGTTTCTAATTCTACTCCGACACATAAATGATTATGATCAGATCAACATCCTCATCAGGTACAAAGCGATTTGATGCCGGACATCGGGCAGAGAGGATTTTTGTTTCAGCGCTCTTTGCCTGTCCCGCCAGCGCGCCGAGGAACGAACGGGGCATTGACGATCTTT